>OBLI01001693.1_pt1 | contig 20744 bp, 24 predicted proteins | sample 1519701 | NCBI WGS metagenome assembly OBLI01 (sample SAMEA3663005, study PRJEB22513) | pig gut metagenome | biome: pig gut; feature: pig-associated habitat; material: faeces | place: France | collected 2012
AGCTGACAAATTGAAAAATGATTGAAGTCTTGATTTGTCTTTCTCTTTAGAATTTGCAAGTGCATCAAACACAAGATACATCACACCTAATGCCAATACTGAACCACCTGCAATCAAAATCCAAATTGGGAAATGAACTGAATTATCAACAGACTGAGGAGCATCAACCGCTATCGGTGTTTGAGCATTAGCAGAATTATCTTCGATTTTTACATTTTGAGACTGACCAGCAATAGGAGCTGCAGCCGTTTCTTGTTTCTTCGAAGTTTCCTGTACATTATGTAAAACTCTTGGTTCTAAATCAATAATACGTCTGCCATTTGAGTCAAATTTAACCTTTGGAGCATAATTACTTGAACTATCTGCAAGCACACCAGACTGCGCAGGTTGAGCTTTTGGCTGAACATTATGCTGTGTGACAGGTTTTGATTGAACCTGTGCCTGAACTTTCTTTGATTCAACTTTCGGTTTCAAATCTTGAATCTTCAATTTTGGCAACTCTATTGGAATGATTTTTGGAGTTGTTGGGGCAGATGCTTTTTGTGTATTGTTAGGCTTATTTTGTGCAACTTGTGGCTTAATCGGTGTAGTATGAGCAACAGTTTTTTGAGCTGTAGACTGAGGATTAGCAGTCTGAGATACAGCAGGCTTTGTCACCACATGAGTTGCTGTGATATTTTTTGCAATAATCGCTTTTGTATCCTTTTGAGCTTGTGTCAAAGGATTCGTTTTTTTCATGTAAGTTTTAATATTAATAGGTTTTGTTGTTCCAAAAGTAACTTTTGTATACCCCCCAATACCATCGTTGACGTGTTTCACATCAATATCAGTAATTAAATCTTTTACACCACCAATACTTGGTGCAACAGAACTGGAACTTGAAATATTCGGAAGTAAAACAACATATCTGTTGTTAGATTTACGTGTTACAACAGAGTTTCCAGACTCACCTGTCGTAAAAAATGTGACATCAACAGTATCTGCAACAGATGATTTTTTGACATCCATTTGCAACAAGTTATTTAAACTATCAGCACTTGCAGAGTTTACACCAACTATAAGCATTGCTAAAACCGCTGCAACTACAATATTTTTTCTATTTCCCATTGTTTCCCATTAATCTAACAACTACACATTTCTACTTATATAATACCTGAGAGTAAAAAAATTTGCTACTTTATTAATAAAAAAACAAATTTATGTTACAATATCTTTATGAAAAGTGGATTCGTTGCAATTATAGGGCGTCCTAACGTAGGTAAATCAACTCTTTTGAACCAAATTTTGGGTCAAAAAATCGTTATTACAACAGACAAAGCCCAAACTACAAGAAAAAGAATTAAGGGTATTTTAACCAAACCGGAAGGGCAAATTGTTTTTGTCGACACACCCGGAGTACATAAACCATTGAACAAATTAGGAGAATTTTTGCTAGATGAGGCAAAAGTCGCAGTACCTGATGCAGATGTGATTTTGTTTTTGGTAGATGGCTCAGATCCGGCAGGTAAAGGGGACAAATGGATAGCCCAAAACCTTTTGCAAACTAAAATTCCAATAATTATTGTTATGAATAAGGTTGACAAAATTAAAAAGCAAGAAAAAGTTGAAGAAAATCTGCTTAGCTACAAAACTTTATTTACAGAAAATCTTCCAATTGTCAGAATTTCAGCAAAAACCGGTCGTAATATTGATACACTAATTAAAAATATTTATAAAAAATTACCGGATGGTGAACCACTTTATCCGGAGGATATTGTAACAGAAGAAACAATGCGTGATGTAACAGAAGAAATTATCCGCGAAAAAATTCTATTAAATACATCTGATGAAATTCCACATTCCGTTGCCGTTAAAGTTGAAAAATATTCCGAACAAGAGGACATTGATAGAATTTCAGCCTCAATTTTTTGCGAACACAAAAGCCAAAAAGGAATTCTTATTGGTAAAGGCGGAAGTTTGTTGAAAAAAATCGGCACAGAATCAAGACTTGAACTTGAAAAAATCGTAGAAAAAAAAGTTTACTTAGAACTTCAAGTAAAAGTCGAAAAAGATTGGCGTAAGAAAGAAAAAATTCTAAAAAACTTTGGATATCAACAAGAAAAAGAGTAATCAAAATTTCAAATATAATCATAAAAAAACTCTACCACCGAAATTGGATGGTAGAGTTTTTGAAAATCTTTATTTTTTAGATTTATTTTTTAGATTTGTCAGCCAATTCGCTATCAACCCTTAAAAATACAGGATGAATTTCTTCTTTAGAAATCAATTTACCTGTTTTGATATTGTCAGATTTGATATCATCAAGTTTTTGCGTCAAATCATAAGACAATTGCTGTGCCATATCAGCTGCAATATTTGGACAATATGGATAAATCAAAGAAGAAATAATACACATAATTTCTAAAACTGTTGCCAACACTTGACCACATTCTGTCATCTTTTCTTCTTTTGCCAATGTCCATGGTGCATTATCAGTTACAAACTTGTTTGTAGCATCAACTAGTGAAATAATAGCTTGCGCGGCCTCTTGAATTTCAAAGTGATTGAAATGATTTTCAACAATTTTAATTGTTCCTAATGCTGTTTTGATTAGACTTTCTGCCTCTTTAGAACGATTTGTCAAAAATTCTTCCTTAATTTCACCATCAAAATATTTTACTAGCATAGACAAACTTCTGTTTAACAAGTTACCCATACTGTTTGCAAGATGAGCATTTACTTTTTCTTTAAAATCTTGATCAGAATAGTTGCCATCACGTCCACAAGGCGCAGATGTTGCCATATAATATCTAAATGCATCAGGATGTTCCAAATTGTAATGCTCTAAAACTGACGTTGGAGAAACAACGTTACCTAAAGATTTAGACATTTTTGTTTCATCAATTGTAATCCAACCGTGAGCATAGATATGTTTTGGTAACGGCAAATCTAAAGCCATCAAGATACCAATCCAATAAATACTATGGAATTTTAAAATATCTTTACCTATAACGTGAACATCAACAGGCCACAATTGTTTAAATTGCTCTGATGGATTTTCGGTATCATAACCAATTGCCGTAATATAGTTTGAAAGCGCATCAATCCAAACATATATAGATTGTTCAGGGTCATCTAACACATCAATACCCCAACCTACATTTGCTTTGTTACGCGAAACTGAAATATCCTGAATATCTTCCAATTGGTTTAGGACTTCGTTAGCTCTAAAGCTTGGAATGATGAATTCGGGATTTTCTTTGATATGTTTCATGATTGCATCTTTGTATGAAGAAAGTTTGAAGAAATAATTTTCTTCTTTTACAACTTCAGGTTTTTTAAGGTGATCCGGACAAAGTCCGTCTTCTGTCAAATCTTTCGGATTCAAGAAACATTCACAACCAGAACAGTACAAACCTTCATATTCGTGTTTATAAATATCACCTTTTTCAACCAACTTTTTGAAAATCTTTTGAACAATCTTTTCATGGTCTTCATCAGTTGTACGGATAAATCTATCATAATTGATATCCAAAGCTTTCCACGCATCTTTAAATTTTTGAGCATTTTCATCGCACAATTGTTTAGGTGTCTTGCCTTGTGCAGCAGAAGTCTTTTGGATTTTGATACCATGTTCATCTGTACCTGTCAAAAAGAACAATTTGTCAGTTCTTTGAGAGTAATGTCTTGCAATGATATCACTAAGAATTTTTTCGTATGCGTGCCCAATATGAGGAGCACCGTTGACGTAATCAATCGCCGTAGTTAAATAAAATTTATCCATTTTCTTTCCTCTTTTATAGCTATAAATTTATGTTTAAATACTAGCACAAACAAATGATAAATACCCTGATGGATTTACAACCACTTTTTGAAATGGTATTATGCATGAAAATAAGGAAGATATTATGAAAAACTTTTTAATGACAATTTGTACATTATTTTTGGTAGCCGGCGCAGTTTATGCAATGGGCAGCGCTTATATGAGTCTGAAATATGGTACTTATACTTGTCCTGAAGGCAAAACTACCTGTAAAATTGACAAATTAAAAAATGGAGATTTAATTTTCAGTGAGCAATGCAAAGAAATCAGTGAAAAAATGGGAAGTTCCAAATATGCTCCAATGATTAAACTTGGAAAATGCAAATATGTTCCTGATACTAACAAATATTATTCATGCGAATACGCTGATGCCAGATGCACTGTCATACTATTTTCTGATAACAGAACCCAAACATCTTGCACAACAAATATGGTAAATAACATTAAAATAACTTCCGAACAACGTTCTAAAATATATGAAAGAGTTGCTGCAGATGCTAAAAACGGTAACTGCCAAGAGTTATACGTAGAAGAACCTCAAGCTAAGAAATAAAAATTTACAAAATACGCAATTTTGATGGAAAAATTTCCTTTATATACATGTAGGTTAAAAATAAAGGAAAAGTATTATGGCTTCAAATTGGGTTTATCCGCTGGATGTTTGTGCAGCAGCAGGAATTTTAGATTACGATGCACCGGCAGATATTTTAGGACAAGAACCACGATATATGGGCAGTCCTAAATTCAAAGATATTCCGACATTAGATGCATCTTTGTTACCTGATGGTACAAAAATGAAAGGACAACCAAAATCTGACCAATTTGACAAGTCTTCAAGTGATTTGATAAACAATCCGACATGGAAAAAATGGGCATTTGGTGCACTGGCAACACTTGGTATTGGCACAGCAGTCGTTGCAGGCTTAGCAAGCAAAGGAAAAATAAAACTTCCTAAAATGTCAGGCATTGGTACAAGTTTGAAAAACTTTGGTACAAAAATTTGGAATTTTATCAAAAAACCGTTTGTATACATTGCCTCAAAATTCCATAAGCCATAAAAAGAAGTCAAGATGGCAGGAGGGCAAGAAGGCGGGATGACTTATTTATTTTGTCATTCTGAAAGCTTAGAAAATTTGCGTGAAGAATGAACGCATAATTTTCTTGCTATTCAGAATCTCTAACAAAACACCCCTCTCCCTAACCCTCTCCCACAAAGGGCGAGGGGACATACCACAACCCTATTCATTTTCCTTAATCGCCTCTAAAATCTTGTAAGCCAAATTGATTTCTTTCGGAGTCGATGACTTGATGAGTCGTGTTAATTTGCTCTCTTCATGCGAAATTACAGGAACATTTTCTGCATAAAAAAGATTTATATCCATGTTCAAAGTTTTTATTATTTTCAAAAAAGTCGGCACACTGGGGTAATGCACTCCACGCTCAATTTTCCCAAGCTGTTTTTCATCAATTTCTATCTTTTCTGCTAATTCATATTGAGTTAAACCGGCTTGTTTTCGGTAATTCTTCACCAATAATCCGATGGTTTGCGCTTTGATTTGTTCCATTTTTCACCCTTCACATGTGCGTTATTCATTTATCATATAGTGATAAGTTCGCACACTAAACTACGCATATATAACTCTTAATACTTGACAATGGAGCGCATGCGCGTTATTAATAATTAATAACAACACGCAAAGGAGTTTATATGGATATAAAAAATTTAAAACTACTACCAACCAAAGCTAAAGTTGGATTTACTTTAGCAGAAGTTTTAATCACCCTTGGAATTATAGGTGTAGTCGCAGCTTTGACTCTTCCTGGGTTGATTAATAATTACAAAGCAGCAAGACTAAAATCTCAATTTCTAAAATCCTATTCTACAATTCAACAAGTTTTCAAGCGAATGCAAGATGATGAAATCTCTGTTGACCCAAGTTCTTATATAGATGGTGGTTCTTTTCAGGATGTATTTATGAAATATCTTTCTGGAGCCCAAAAATGCTCTCTATATCAAACTTTATGTAAGTTCTATGATGTGACGACAAGCTCGATAGTGTATAAAGGTATTCATTATCATTATTTAGATGACGGAACAATTCTTTTGAATGATGGGACATTATTAATGTTTGAAAACCGGACCAATAGCTCTATAGTATGGGTGACAGTAGATTTAAACGGTGTTAAAAATCCTCCAAATATTGAAGGGTATGACACATTTACATTTCAATTAATTGATGGAGAATTACATACAATGGGTGATATAGGATCAGCTTATGTTGGAGAAACATATTGTGATATTGATAAAATCATACAAATAACAAAAAATAATAAATCAGCAATTGGTGACCCTTATGGAATGTCTTGTGCACATTATGCAAAAGTTGATGCTGATTATTTCAAAAAAGTTGTAAGGAAATATAAGTATTAGGAATTATAAGTCTGAAGACAAGAAGTCATGGACACTAGCTCGAACCATTGAGCATTGACAAATGTGTTCACTTAGAGATTCTGAATAAGATAAAATCTACGTTGCTTACGCAACTCGATTTTTAATTCTTTCAAAATGACAAATAATATAAACCACAACATAGCCTGCCTCTAGCCAAACAAAAGACCACTGTGATTGCAGTGGTCTGATTTATCTTGTGATTTATTTTAGTCTTGAATGAATTCCGATGCGTTCGGAACAACATTTTAATTAGTCTTCAATTGCTTTTACTTCTACAACTTCATCATCTTCAGATTCTTCTTTGATATCTGTGCGGATTGATGCTTTGTCAGAAGAAATGTTTTTGTCTTTTAATTTTGTAATTTGTCTTGCTAATTTGTCAGCCAACAAATCAATACTAGCATACATTGATTCAGCTGCTTCTTCGCAACGGATGCTGCCTGTATTTGTTTTGCAAATAACTTCAGCGATGTGTTTGCCTTCTGCAGCAGGATTTTTGATTACAGATAATACAACATCAATACCTTGAATTTGATCATAACGTGTTGCAACTTTTCCGATTTTTTCTTTTACGTATGCTTTAATCGCTTCTGTAATTTCAATGTTTCTTCCGTTTACGTGTATGTGCATTTAAAACCTCCAATTTTCTATACTGCTTTGTCAGTATAACACAATTTGAATAATTTTTAAAGGGTAAATTTGTTATTCATCTGCTAAAAATTGTGGTAATTCTACATCCGGAGTTCCAATAACTCTTACTAATTCTAAAACGGATGCTTTCATTTGGCATTTTTGAGATGAACCGCTAAAGAAATCTCTATAAAAACAACCTTCGCAATTGCAACCTCTTTTGTAGCACTCTAATGCTGTCGTTGTCCATCTTCTAACTGCAACAGCTCTTCCCATATCCCTACTTCTAAACAATTTATATAATCTCCACTTATGTCTTGTCAACTATCAAACCGATATCTAAGAATATATATCGGTTAATCTCCCCTAAAGCCGTTCATATCAATCACTTTCGACTTCATACTTTTATTATAAAAAATAAGAGTTTTTTTTCAAGGTCGGAACATGTTGTTATGAAGTTTTGTAACACAATCCAGTATTGACGTGCTGTTCAGGGTTTTGGGATAGCAAGACCCTCTAAAACCATGTCATAACATGGTTTTAGAGTAAATATATCATGGGAAAGCATGTTATATCATGGTTTTGCATAGTTCTGCCATTAGTTAAGTTTTGTAAAATATTTTGAATATTCTCCACTTGGGCATGGTGAGATTGTGGATAGCAAAGCGGAGGCGCGACATGTCGCGCCTCCGCTTGTTTACAATTACCGTAATTTTCAGGTCATGCTGTCTGAATGGTAATTGTTTTTGCACCCAGTCGCATGATTTGCATGTCCGCTATACTCGCAGAAGAAATTCGACCTATAGGATACAAAAAACTTGGTTCTCGTATTTTTAGTATAAGTTTTTTCACTTCGTTTTACATTCGACATTGGAGGGTGGACTTTTGGCGAATAGATTTTTTATTCTTTACATAAATAATTTACTCAAAAGGAGATATTTATGTCTTGTAAAATGTTGCTTTTTGATTTTAGAGAGTCAGAAGAAATCTTTTTTAAGAAAAATAATTTTAGTAATTTTGAAATAAAATTTTTCAAAGAAAACTTGGATGAATCAACCCTTGATATGTTATCTGAAGAAGATTTTGAAGAAACAATGATTATAAGCGTTTTTATCACATCAACGATAAACGAAAAAGTAATTTCAAAATTCAAAAATCTCAGAGTTATTTCAACCCGTTCAACAGGATATGACCACATCTGTTTAAACTCTTGCGTAAATAAGCATATTGCACTAATAAACGTAAATTCCTATGGCGTAACTTCTGTTGCCCAATTCACAATTGGTGTTTTGATTTCTCTGGTAAGAAATTTGAACTCTGCAATAGGAGCAGTTTATGATGATTCGTTTCACTCATTGGATTTTTGTGGCAGAGATTTGAATACCATGACCCTTGGAATAATCGGAACAGGAGCAATCGGCAAATCGGTAATAAAAATGGCAAGTTGTTTTGGGATGAAGATTTTAGCTTATGATATTCAACAGCAAAAAGAATTAATCAAAAATTTTTTGGTTGAATATGTAGAATTAGAAACTTTACTTGCTAATGCTGATGTAATTTCACTACATTTGCCTTATACAAAAAATAATTATCACATGATTTCATCAGAACAATTTGAAAAAATGAAGGATGGGGTTTATTTTATCAATGTATCACGTGGCGAACTTGTAAACACAAATGCACTTGCAAAATTTGCAAAAAATGGCAAATTTCGAGGTATTGCATTGGATGTTGTGGCATGCCCTGATGTAAATTCTGACAAATACGGAAAACGCGAAAGGTCGTCAGTTTTTTGCGTAGAGACCTCAAAATCAGTTAGAGAATTATCCAAAATGCCTAATGTAATTTTAACTCCGCACATGGCGTATAATACACAAGAATCTGTTGATTATATTTTGAAAGTGACATTTGAAAGCTTGTCAGATTACGTCACCGGAGGAAGGAAAAATAGAGTAATTTAAAATTTCAAGGTATACAAGCCGAACTATTTTTAGGTTTGCACTCTTATTTTTAAAGAATTTATTTTCCGCAAAACAAAAAGTTACCATTGCCTACTTCATCATAATTTGTGCAGAAATTATGCCAAATAAATAATCTTGCTTTTTGACATACTTAAATCCATGTTTTTCAAATTCATGAATCAACTCATCCGGATTTGGAAATTCTTCTTTTGAGTCAATCAAATATTTGTAATGGTCTGCATTTTTCTTCAAAACTTTTGCACAGAATGGCACAATTACATTAAAAATTTTACTTAAAAAATTGTGATACCCAAAATCTAAATGCAAAAATTTTCCACCACAATTTAAAACTCGATAAATTTCATCTATCACTTTAGTCAATCCAAAACCCATCGTCACATAGTCAAATTCCACATCACCAAATGGCAAACTTGTACAATCAGCTTGCATAAAAACTCCATTGGGATTTTTTTGCTTGGCAAGTTTCAACATTTCTTGAGAAAAATCAAGCCCTATGACCTTTGCCCTTGGGTAAAACTTTGTTATAAGCTTTGTAAAATCACCAGTTCCGCAACACAAATCAAGAATCATTGTCCTTGGCTGAATATTAAGCTCCTTTAGTGCTAAAAATTTGAGAATATAGTGTGTACCAAATGAAATAAAATTATTCATAAAGTCGTAATAACTTGATATTTCATCAAACATTGTTTTAATTTTTTGAGTATTTTTATCGCATGCCATAATATTAATTCCGTTGTCTTAATTTCTATTTTAGCATACAATTATATTATGAAAATCGGATTTGTACCAATAGATAATAGACCTGTTTGCTATACTTTGCCAAAAATTTTATCTGAAATTGATGAGAGTATAGAATTTTTCATGCCTGAACGCAAGTATTTGGGCGATTTGACAAAATCCGCAGATATTGAAGGTCTATTTGAATGGTTAATGTGCTTGCCAAAACTTGATGCAATTATCTTATCACTGGATACTTTGGCTTATGGAGGATTGATACCTTCGCGTAGATGTCCTGAAACTTTTGAACAAATCAAACACAGAATTGAAACCCTAAAAGAAATTCTTGACGGTAAAGATTGCAAAATCTACGCATTTTCAAGCATTATGCGCATTTCAAATAACAATTATAATGAGGAAGAAAAAGAATACTGGTCAGAATGGGGCAAAAAAATTTTTGAATATTCCTATGAATGTAACAAATCAGGTGGCAATTTGAGGATAAAAAATGATATTCCACCCGCGATTTTGGATGATTACATTGAAACCAGAGCAAGGAATTTTGAAATAAACAAAATATACCTGAATTGGCAAAAACAAGGTATTTTTGACACTCTGATTTTTTCAAAAGATGATTGTGCCGAATATGGTTTTAATGTACAGGAAGCAACTATGCTTGAAAAGATGGGAGCTTTTGTCAAAACAGGAGCAGACGAAATCCCATTGAGTCTTTTATCTCGCGCAATATATGGAAACATCAAAATTTGTCCAATTTTTCTTGAACCGGAATTTAAAAACCTGATATCAAATTATGAAGACATTTCGATTGAAAAATCCGTAAAAGGTCAAATTGAACTTGCAGGGTGCACGGTTGCAAGCGAAAAGGACGCAGATATCTTGTTATATGTCAACAATTTCAAAAAACAGCAAGGCGAAATTGTTATGAAAGTTGATACAGAAAAATTTGCCCAAACATTCACAACACCAGACAAACCTTATATGATTGCGGATGTAAGATTTGCAAATGGAGCTGACAACAATTTTGTTAAAGAAATTTTCAACAATGAAATTGTTGATGAAAAATTTTATGGGTATTCGGCTTGGAATACTTCCGCAAACTCTTTAGGCAGTTTGATTTGTGGAGCAAAAATCAAATATGTCGCGCAAAAATATAATAAAAAAGCCTTTGAAAAACTTCAAATAACAAGATTTTTAGACGATTGGGCATACCAGGCCAATGTTCGCCAAAATCTAAAAACTCCTGATATTAAAGAGGTTTCCTTGCTGATGAAATCTTTTGAAAATGAAGTTTATACAAAATTGGGAACAAGTGCTAATATAAAATATTCATTCCCTTGGAAAAGATTATTTGAGGTAGAAGTTGAATTTCATTGATTTAATATTGCTAGGTTTGGCACTTGGCGTGGATTGTTTTGTAGTTTCATTTTCGCAAGGATTGATTTTTAAATCCGAAAAAGTGAAAAATTCATTCAAATTAGCATTAACCATGGGATTATTTCAAGGTGTAATGCCAGTTATCGGCTATATTGGAACAAATTCATTATATAAATATATTGTTCCTTATAGCAAGTGGATAGTTTTCGGTATTTTCTTACTTTTAGGGTTGAAATTTATAGTTGAATCTTTCCAACCCAAAGAAAAAGAGGTTCAATGTATCGGGTTGAAATGTCTTTTAGGTTTAGGATTAGCGACAAGTATTGATGCATTAGTATCAGGTGCGTCTATCCGTTTAACCCAAACCTCACTACTCATTTCCGTAATGATTATCGGTATTGCATCCTTTTTGATGTCGATTGGTGGATTTTATAGTGGAAATTTTATAAAAAATATACCGTCAAAGTATTTAGAAATTACTGGGGGCTTGATTCTAGTCGCTTTAGCTATCAAATCTTTATTCTAACTTTGATGAAGAAAATTCAAACACAAAACCTACTTTTCTTGAAATCCGATTATTGTTGAGATACAATTAACTTGTTAGTAAGATTTATTACAAATTAGTTATAACAACAGAAAAGAGCGAGATTATGAAAAAAGAACTTATTTTTTTAGGACCACCGGCTTGCGGTAAAGGTACTCAAACAGCTAAATTATCTGAACATTTGGGTTTACCTCATGTTGATACAGGTTCATTATTGAGAGCAGAAATTAAAAATGAAACAGAAAACGGCAAAATTGCTAAATCATATATTGATAAAGGACAATTAGTTCCGGTAAGTTTAGTTGCTAATATTATCAAAAACAGATTAGCTCAAGAAGATTGCAAAAACGGTTACATCTTGGATGGTTATCCAAGAAGTGTTGAACAAGCTGATTTATTAGAAGAAATCAATGCTGACATTGACGGTTCTGTTGAAGCTCAAATTAAAGCTATTTATTTCGACCTAAACCAAGACATCTTGATTTCAAGAATCGTAAACCGCCGTTCTTGCCCTAAATGCGGTGAAATTTACAATATTAAATTCAAACCAACAAAAGTTGAAGGTATTTGTGACAAATGCGGTGCTGAATTAACTCAAAGAAAAGATGATAATGAAGAAACTGCAAAAGCTCGTTTTGATACATATTTCAAAGAAACAGCTCCATTGATTGATTATTACAAAAATAAAGGTGTATTGAAATCAATTGATGCAGAAGGTTCAATTGACGAAGTTTGGGAAAGACTTTTAAAAGTTGTAAATGATTAATTTTTGAGAAGTTTTTCTAAAGAGATTGATAAGGAGCGGAACGCTATGCGTTCCGCTCCTATTTTTTGTTTAGAGAATCTTAATAAATGAACTGTATAAAAACAGTACAACCCCAAAAAATAGGTCGACAATATAATATTTGTAAAAGACACCTATTTTTAAAACCTATTTCCCAGTTGAATTAATTTTGTCCACGCATGTAAGTTCATAATCAAGAATCTCAAAAATATTCTGAACTTCTTCAAACTTTATTGTACAATTTTGTTAGAAATATTGTTGTATGAATAATACTTGCCTGTCATCTTTGTCAGCTCTTCGCAAACTTTCTTCAAAGTAGTACCGCGTCTAGCTATTGCAACCTTTATTTCTTCCTTCAACTTCATAAATTCATTATAGCGGTTTTTGCATAAATGTTCTTGACAGCTGTAGAAATAGCGTTTAATATAATTATATCGTTATATATATAATATTTTAATTATATTATGTTAATTATAGTTATAGGAGAGTAAATAAAATGCAAAATCATAAAAATTTACTGCCCATCAAAGTAAAATTTGGTTTTACTTTGGCTGAAGTTTTAATCACTCTTGGAATTATTGGAGTTGTTGCAGCACTTACAATTCCAAGCTTGATAAACAACTACAAAGCACAAAGATTGCGTACTCAATTTTTGAAATCATATTCAACCATACAACAGGTTTTTAAGCAAATGGAAGCCGATGATGTTTCGACAGACCCAACGTCGTATGCAACACACGAATATTACAAAGTTTTTATGAGATACTTGCAAGCTCCAATGGATTGTGGAATCGGCTATAAAAAATCGCCTTGTGTTTTTATAAGAGACTCCTCATCAAAAGATTATAAGCCGTATAAAACTTTTGATGGCAAAACAAATGCAAATATGTCACCATTTGACGATGGACAAATAGCATTGCAAGATGGAACGTTGTTGATGTTTGAAAATTATGCAAGTGGTTCAGGTTCTGATAATACAAAAATTTGGGTCTCAGTTGATTTGAATGGCTACAACAACAAGCCAAATCGTTGGGGTTATGATTTGTTCACATTTCAATTGGTTGATAATCAGCTAAAAACAATGGGAGATGTTGGAACAGCTTTTACTAACCTAAACCAATACTGTAATACTCAATCATCCAGTAGTTATAATGGAATTGCCTGTGCCCAAAAAGCAAAATCTGACTCTGAATATTTTAAGAAAATCATCAAAGAATTTAAGTAGGATTTTTACCGACGCACTAAGTGCATAAAAAATGGATACCTGCCCTATCTAACGCGTAAAAATTGGTCGGCATTACTTGCCGACCAACACAATATTAAAAAACTTGACCAACTATCTTTTGGGCATCTGATACTATTTCATCGAACAAGTAATAACAAGGTCGTTGTTATTCACTTTTGCCTCTTGTACAGCTGCATCAGGTGACAATGGTTCAATACCAGAAGATGTCATACTGCCATAAATTTTGCAATCAAGCGGAGTTCCATTATTATCAGAATTACCAATTTTGTCGTTCAATTCATCAATTCTACGATTTAGCACATCAATTTGGGTTGCTGTGTCGCTATTGTTTGTCTCATCTGGATTTTCATTAGTTTTTATTTCGTCTTGAACTTGTTCATTTTGAGCTTGTTGTTTTGCTTGCAATTTTCCTTCGGAAGCATCTTTCGTATTTGAATATATTGCAGCAATAGCAAATATAAACATACATATAACAATAATTGTTAATACTTTGAACTTATTCATACTTTCCATAAAAACTCTCCTCCCATTTTGCCTTATTGGTATCTTACCACAAAACTACCACCAAGGGCTAGTAGTAAAGATTGTAAAGCCATTACTGTTGAATTTGAGTCAACACAGCAGCTTGCTGCAAACTAATATTTTCTTCATCAGCAAACACTTTACTAATGGTTATTACAACCAAATTAACAAATAACAATATTCCTAATATAATTAAAATCGTTCTCATATTTTCACTCTTCTCGGATTTTATAATATTATAATGTATAAACTGCAATGAAATCAACTTTTTGTATGAAATAATACTAAAAGGGGCGTCGAAAATTTCGACGCCCCTTTTTAAAATCCAAACTTCTTAGTTTATTTTGCTTTTGGTCCTGCTTCAATAATTTCTTTTGGCATGTTAGGATATTTAGCTGCAAAGTTATCTGCAAACATTTGAGCAAGTTTGTTAGCTTGTTCGTCATAAGCAGCTTTGTCTTCCCACATTCCGCGAGCATCAAGTTTTTCATCAGGAACACCAGGACAAGTTGTAGGATAATCTACATTGAATACATCATGGTGTTTAAATTCAATGTTATCAAATGAACCGTTTAGTGCAGCTGTAACCATAGCACGAGTGTATGAAAGTTTCATACGTTTTGCACCAGATGCAGCTGAACCACCAGCCCAACCTGTATTTACTAAGTAAACTTTTGTACCGTATTGGTCAAGTTTGTCACCTAACATTTTTGCATAAACTGATGCATCCATTGGCATGAATGGTTCACCAAACAATGTTGAGAATGTTGGTTGAGGTTCTGTAACACCACGTTCAGTACCTGCAAGTTTTGATGTGAAACCTGTTACAAAATGGTACATAGCAGCGTTTTTATCCAATCTTGAAATTGGAGGTAACACACCAAACGCATCAGCAGTTAGGAATACAACAACTTTTGGAATTCCACCTTTTGAAGGGATTTGAGCGTTATTGATGTAGTTGATTGGATAACCAACACGAGTATTTTCTGTTAATGAACCGTCTTCAAAGTCAAATTCTCTTGTTTCAGGGTTCATAACTACGTTTTCTACAAGCGAACCGAATTTAATAGCATTATAAATATCAGGCTCATTTTCTTCTGACAAATGGATACATTTTGCATAACATCCGCCTTCAAAGTTAAATACACCATCAGGAGACCAACCGTGTTCATCATCACCGATTAACTTACGAGCAGGGTCAGCAGATAATGTTGTTTTACCTGTTCCTGAAAGACCAAAGAATACTGCAGTTTCACCTGTTACAGGGTCCATGTTAGCAGAACAGTGCATTGGTAATACATTTTTCTTTGTCATGATGTAGTTCATTGTAGCGAATACTGATTTTTTGATTTCACCAGAATATCTTGAACCACAAATAATAATTTCGTGAGCTTCATAATCAATAGCAATACATGCTTCAGAATTTACACCATCTACTTCAGGGTCACATTTGAAACCAGGTGCACAAAGGATTGTGTAATCAGGTTCACCATAATTTGCTAATTCTTCTTCTGTAGGACGAATTAACAATTGGTGAATGAACAAGTTTTGGCTTGCCAATTCGTTAATAACTCTGAATTTTTGTGTGTATGTTTTGTCAGCACCTGCATAACCATCAAAAATAAATACTTCACGGTTTTGCAAGTATGCTGCGATTTTGCCTTTAATAGCGTTGAATTTTTCACGGCTGATTGGACGATTTACTTTACCCCAAGCGATATCATTGTGAATACCATCTGTATCAACAATGAATTTGTCCTTTGGTGAACGACCTGTATACTTACCAGTTGTTACAACAAAAGCACCTTTGTTACTCAAAGACCCTTCGCCTAAACGCAAAGCTGCTTCTGTCAATTGTGCCGGACTCAAGTTACGATATACCGCCTTTGGTCCAATGATGCCGAATTTTTCGATACCAAATGTTTCCATATAAAACATCCTCCTTTTCTATAAACTGACCATAATTATTTACTATACAGGTTAAATGTATTACAAACACTATTAAATTGCAAATACTATAATAAATTTTCGTGTTAGAATATTAGCAAAAAGGGGGTTTCTTATGTCAAGAGCAATTATTATGGTGATTGATTCAATGGGAATAGGGGCAATGCCTGATTGCCGTGATTTCGGTGATATTCCTGAATGTAACACACTAAAGCATGTTTGCGAATTTAATAACGGTTTGAGTGTTCCAAACCTTGAAAAAATGGGATTAGGTAATATTCAAGACTTTATGGGTATAAAAAAAGAAGAAAATCCGATTGCGACTTATGCAACTTTAGTTGAAAAGTCAAAAGGAAAGGATACAACAACAGGACACTGGGAAATGACAGGAATCGTTCTAGACAGACCATTTGCAACATTTCCAAACGGTTTTCCACCTGAAATTATAGATAAATTTGTCAGTGAAACAAATTGCGGTGGAGTTTTAGCAAACCGTCCGGCTAGTGGCACAGCTATCATTGCAGAATTAAATGATGAGCATCATGCAACAAAATTCCCAATCGTGTATACATCAGCAGATAGTGTATTCCAAATCGCTGTAGATACTGATTTGATTCCGTTAGAAACTCTTTACGAATGGTGTCGAATTGCAAGAAAAATTTTGACTGACGGCAACTATTATGTTTCAAGAGTTATTGCTCGTCCTTATAAAATTATCGACGGCAAACCTACAAGAATTTCTAAAGACCGCAGAGATTATTCAATTGAACCTGTTGCGCCAACTGTTTTGAACGAAATTAAAGACAATGGCGGAAAAGTTGTCGGTATCGGTAAAATTGAAGATATTTTCTCAAAATACGGAATTACTCATGCCATCCACACCGGTTCAAATAAAGAAGGTTTGGAACTTACACTAAAAGCCGTAAAACGTGAATTACCACTTGAAGATATCGCGTATGAAAAAGATAAAAATTATAACGACAAGGAATTAATTTTTACTAACCTTGTAGATACTGACATGTTGTACGGACACAGAAATGACGCAAAAGGCTATGGCAATGCAATAGAAGAGATTGATACATATTTAAAACCAATCATGGATGCAATGTCAGATGATGATTTGTTGTTTGTAACAGCCGACCATGGTTGCGATCCGACTGTCGAAGGAACAGACCACACAAGAGAAAAAGTTCCTGTATTAATATATTCAAAATCATTACCTTCAAAAGGTAATTTGGGCGAAATCGTTGGTTTTGACATGATTGCCCAACAAGTTAAAAATTGGCTATTTTAATTGATTATAAATGAGGTGCGCAAATAATGCGCACCTCATCTCATATCTTGATTATTTTCCTAAATTATACTGCATTGATTTATATAAATTGTAGACCATTTTTAAAAATTTTTTATCTGTTTTTATAACATCGACAATTGTATTTTCCATCTCTTTTTCACTTATTTGTTCAAAATAGTAAAATTCATAAGGTTGAACTTTCAAAACTTCTCCTAGTTTTTGCAGAGTATCAGGAGAGGGCGAAAATTTACCTGTTTCCATATAACTCAAACTCTGTGGCTCAATTCCTATTAATTCAGCCAATTGTTCTTGTGTGTATTTGCGATATTTTCTTATGGTTTTGATGCGTTGCCCAACAAGTGCTTTGATATCATTCATAGATTTTCCTTCTTTTTAAGTAAATTATGAATGACATTTGGGATTAGCAAAATAAATAAAAACTTTAAATATCTTGATTAATTAAAACAAATCATTTATAATTTATAAATAAATAGTTTAAATTTCGGAGAAATATTCATGTTTTTAATTAATAATTTACCAATAAATTCAAGAATGAATACTACACACTTAAATTTGTCACCGACTAAGGTACAATTTGGATTCACCCTTGCTGAGGTTTTAATCACTCTTGGAATTATTGGAGTTGTTGCAGCAATGACTATTCCAAACCTAATGACCAAAAATCAACAACGTGAAACCGTAACAAAACTAGAAAGGGCAATTTCGGTTTTTAACCAAGCATACAAAATGTCGTTTGATGAGCTGGGTGACGTTACACCAAATGAAGCATTGGCACTTGGTGCACCTGAATATGTCAAAAAATATTGGGCTCCATTTATAAAAATCAATTCAATTTGTACGACCTATGACCAATGTGGTTACGATAACATAAATCCAATGACTCAACCAAACGGTACAAATACAGGTTCAAATATAATAAATGGTAACGCAAGAATCGGTATAACAACAATGGATGGATTTAATTATGTGATTTATACAGCTTGGTGGGATACTGTAGATAATACAGGCTTTACCAAACCTGCAAGCAGAGTCCTTGTCGACCTTAATGGGAGTGCAAAACCAAATCGCTGGGGACGTGATGTTTTTGCACTAGAAAGAGTTGAAGACAAAGGAGTTTTTCCGGCAGGGTATGACAAATCCAACGAGCAGGTAAATAATAGTTGCAACAAGAATGGTAATGGAGAGTTTTGTGCCGAAAAAATCCGCCGCGCAGGTTGGAACATTGAAAAAGATTATCCATGGTAATAACAGAAGTCAAGAGGTCGAGAGGACAGGAGGGCAGGCGTTTAAATGTAGTGTGGGGAAAACGAAGTGTCCACACAAACATAACAATGCCAGCATAGTAATGCCGACCTACTAAAACAAACTCAGCATGACAAAATGAAACACTAAAAAAACAACCAAGCCTTGATAGACTTGGTTGTTTCAAAATTCTAATCGAGTTTTAATTATTCAACTTCAATTGCGCCAACTGGGCAAGCATCTGCAGCTTCTTTAACTGCATCGATGTTGTCAGCAACTGCAGATTCGTCTACAACTGCTTTGTCTTCAATTGAAAATACTGCATCACAAATTGATTCACAAGCACCGCAAGCGATACATTCATCATTAACTTTAACTGTCATTTTTATTTCTCCTTATTTTACATCATGTGGAACAAACTTCCACAATAAAAGTATATAACAAAAGAATAAAATTTCAAATTGAATATTTCAAAATTTTAAAACAACCACTAACTACCTTTTAATCAATACCAGATTTCCACGTTTTACAAGTTTAGAAAGTTTTACAATAACTTCGTTATCCATGCGCATGCAACCCTGCGAGGCATATTTGCCAATACTTGATGGGTCATTGTTTCCATGAATAAATTCACCTGTCAAACTTTTTTCACCTGTTGAGGGGTCAAGTTTTTCTAAACAAATAATTTTCGGCCCATAACTCCAAGGTGTTCTACGACGTTTAGTCGTTTTAGGTGCAGTATTATAAGGGTAACTCTCAACATGACTAACAACCCTAAGCCCAGTTTCTGTATCACAACCGACTTTTCCGCTTGCAATTCGATATGCAAATATCGCCTTACCTTCATCGTTATAGTGATATAAAATATTTTTTGCCAAATCAACAATAAATGTAGCCAGTTTGTTTTCACCGATAACAGTTACTTTCGGACTTGGAGCATTTGCCAAAAATTTCGCACTATCACTACCTTTGGCACTCGGAAATGCCAAAGAATCAACCTGCTCCAATTTTGTTGTTCTTTCAAATGTATCAGATTTTTGAGCCTTTGCAATATTGGGAGCGGTAGCAAGCAGAACCATACCTGCAGTCGCAAGTATTCCGACTCTTGTTTTTGGTCCTGTAATTTTAGGTATATGCATATTTATTCATTCTGCTGATTAACAGCAATTTGCTACACTAAAGGATTGTTAGCTTAAAATTTCTTCTAAAATCTCAGCATTTTTGGAAGCATTTTGCAACTGCTGTTTAGAAACTCTGCGCATGTAATTTCTCAAAGCTTCCCTAATCAATTCACTTCTAGAACAACTTTCTTTATCTGCAAGACCATCTACCTTATTAAGAAACTCATCAGGCATGGTTACTAAAATTTTAGCCATAAACTAACCCTTTCTTGCAGTCATTATAACATATCATAAATCTTTTATCAAGTGAAAACTACCTTAATCGGATTACCCACCTTGATATTGTTAAAAGTAATTAAAGACAGAAAATGAATTTGAAAGGAGCTAACATGGACGAAAATCAAAAGACAGAAGAAACTATCGTAAAAGTAAAAGAGGGGGCAATGTGCGCAAACCATCCGATTATGAAGGCTATTTGCACAGGGATATTAATTTTTCTTGGGGCATTTTGTGCGTTTTATGTAGTTGCAGATTGGCATTTCAAAACTATGATGAGAGATTTCGCACCACGTAAAATGGAACATGCTATGCGAAAAGAAATGCGTTCTATGGACAATATGTGGAAAAAAGAAATGCGTAAATCAGGAAACATTATCCACATGCAACAAACGGATAATTTTTACAGAGTGTACATTGATTTGAGGGCATTTGAGAATAATGAAAATAATGTTCAGGTCAGCACAAATGGGAATATTTTGACAATTGTCGGACGCTCAATCAGAAAAGCACCAAATAATGAGCAAATCTCCGAATTTCAACAGAATTATATGTTTGGAGACAATGTTAAATTGCAAGATTTGACTAAAGAAACAAATGGGAATTACTACATTATCACAATTCCGATTGAAGAGGAAAAGATGGATGAGTAAGTCCCCAAAAGTATAACAAACAAGTCACCCCCACTACTGTCCCAAATAAATCCTGTAATCAATATATAGTAAAACTACGAAATAAAATAGTATTAAATAGCAAAAATGGATTGCCA
>OBLI01001694.1_pt1 | contig 20713 bp, 13 predicted proteins | sample 1519701 | NCBI WGS metagenome assembly OBLI01 (sample SAMEA3663005, study PRJEB22513) | pig gut metagenome | biome: pig gut; feature: pig-associated habitat; material: faeces | place: France | collected 2012
ATAACAACGACGTCATGTAAATCGGAAGATAGACTATGCCGTTGTCGATTTTCATATCCATGCTATGGATAATGTATGTATAGCTTTTACCCACTCGTCTGGCACCTTCAATCAAGAGGGCAACCCTTCCATTCTCGATGTTTTTCCACCTCCAAAGCGTGTCCATTATTTTTCTTCTCATAGCAGCAAATGTGAATTTCTGTGCAAAGTTACTGATTTATATTGATTTAACCAAACATTTTACCAACTTTCCGCACCAAAACACGATTTTTATTCGTGCGATGTATCACAAATCATACAGAAGAATATGCAGAAATGGTGCGCTAAGTGGAAAAAATAGAAATAACGTTTGAAAAGATATGAAAAAGCTTATACGTCAACTGGAGTGCAAAAAGCTATGTATTGTCAAAAATTCCAGATTCAGTTGCTGAAGGCAAGGGACACTAATCAAGGGACACTAATTGAATTAATAAATTATCTTAAAATAACGACAAAACACACCATAACATATCATTAAATGAAGATTATTTCGTAATTTTGCAAACGTAAATGAAGATTATCATATTATGAGCAAAACTACGATGGGGACTAAGCTTCCCCGAAAGTTAGAGGATAAGATGAAGGTTGTGGGCGAACAGATAAGACTTGCCCGACTGCGACGCGACTTGAGTATTGCACAAGTGGCAGAACGTGCCACATGTTCCCCCGTAACCATTTCACGTGTGGAGAAAGGGGCTCCAACCGTTGCCATCGGCATTTACCTGCGGGTTCTGTATGCACTGCAACTGGATGACGACATTCTTCTGCTGGCACAGAAGGACGAAATAGGGCGCGGACTTCAGGATTTGAGACTTAAACAGCGTGAAAGGGCATCAAAGAAAATGTAAGGTATGAAAACACTATATGTTTTTGGTGATTTCGATTGGTTGGAATCTCCTATCCTCATCGGTGAATTGGGCTACGAATCCCTTCGTGGCTCAGACTCTTATTCCTTCAAGTACAATACCGAATGGCTTAAGAAACATGGAAGCATTTGTCTGAGTGCCGACATTAACAACTATACGGGACAGCAATACACACAACCGGGAAAGGATATTTTCGGATGCTTTAGTGACGCATTGCCCGACAGATGGGGAAAAACACTTCTTAATCGGAGGGAACAAATCTTGGCGGCAGAGGCGAAAAGACCTGTAAGAAGACTGTCTTCATACGATTATCTTATTGGTATTGATGATTTTTCACGTATGGGTGGTCTGCGTTTCAAAGAATCCTTGGACGGGCCGTTTATCAATAGTGACGACTACCTGCGCATACCACCTGTCACAGATTTAAGAAGTCTTGTTCAGGCAAGTATGGAATTTGAACGCAGTGAAAAACATAACCTCATGCCTGAAAAGAGATGGATTCAACAGTTGGTTCATCCAGGCTCATCACTGGGTGGAGCGCGTCCTAAGGCTGGAGTTCGTGATGAAGACGGATGCCTGTGTATTGCGAAATTTCCGTCAAGGAATGATGACTACGATGTGGCATTGTGGGAGCATCATAGCCATCTTTTAGCTCATGAGGCGGGGGTGACAGTGGCAAAGACGAAGTGCATAGGATGTGGGGAGAAATACCACACGTTGTTGTCAAGGCGTTTTGACAGGTTGGCAGGAGGGAAACGTGTGCATTTTGCCTCAGCCCTCACACTTCTTGGGTTGACTGACGGATGTGATGCCAACACTGGCCATGGATACCTTGACATTGCTGATTTCATTCTGCAAAACTGTTGCAATGTGACCGAGAATCTCCATCAGCTATATCGACGTGTGGCTTTCAACATTGCTATATGCAATACCGACGACCATTTCCGCAATCACGGCTTTTTGCTCACTCCCAAGGGATGGACTCTCTCTCCGGCATTCGACATGAATCCTACGTTATGGCACAACCAAAGTCTTCTGATTAATTCAGTGACAAACGAGTCTGACTTGGACATCTTGTTAGACTCGTGCGAGGAGTACATGATTAATCACAATAACGCTGAAAAGATTATCTCCGAAGTAAAATCCGCCGTTGCCAAATGGCGGGAGGTTGCCGTTAGTCTTGGTATAGCAAAGAGAGAGATTGACATGTTTGAGCAGATATATCGGGCATATTGATTATATTATGACTTGGGTTCAACATACCTTGGATAGAATGCAAGCTGTGGTCAAACTGTTTCATGCTGTAGGAGGTGGGGAATAAGAAAAAATGTGCTGAAACGGTGCGCTAAGTGGAAAAAAATCGACTTAGCGCACCATTTCAGCACCATCGTTTCCAACATTTTTTGGTATAAAAACTGAAAATTTCTTGTGATTTCCAATAATAGTGAGCAGCGGTGTCAGTTGGAAAGAAGTTTAGTATTACTTCTTCAATTCCTCTGGAATGACGGGCATCGCGCCGTTTTGGGTGCATACGTAGGCACTCACGTTGACACCTATGCGATGGGCCTCGGCGATGGGTTTGCCTGAGAGGATTGAGGCTACAAACGAACCGGTGAAGGAGTCACCGGCACCTACAGTGTCTGCCACTTCCACCTTCGGGGTTTCGAGATATGACATGGCTCCCTTGGAGAAGACATAACTGCCGTTGACACCACACGTTAGGATGAGCATGTCGAGATTATACTTGCCAAGGATGAGCCAGCACTTGTTCTCGATGTCAAGACCAGGATAACCGAACATACGGCCTAAAATCACAAGTTCCTCGTCATTGATCTTAAAGACATTGCTTCGCCTGAGCGACTCCTGGATAACCTCTTTGGAATAGAAGTTCTGACGCAGGTTGATGTCGAAGATGCGCATACAGTCCATGGGAGTGGCATCAAGAAAACGGTAGATAGTATCTCGCGACACGCTGTTGCGCTGTGCCAATGAACCGAAGCACACTGCACGGCACTGCCTTGCCAATGACTCAATCTCGGGCGTAAAGGGAATATTGTCCCATGCCGAACCTTCTTTGATGTCATACGAAGCCACACCGTCCTCGTCGAGTGTCACCTGCACCTGACCTGTCGGGAAATCCACCTGCGGCATCTCTACATTTAGTCCATTAGCCTTCAATGCCTCGATGGTTTCGTCGCCAAGCGCATCCTTGCCCACGGCACTAACGGCATAGGATGTATAACCAAACTGCGCTGCGTGATATGCGAAATTAGCAGGTGCACCGCCAATCTTCCTGCCTTCGGGGAGGCAATCCCACAGGGCCTCACCCAGTCCTACGATTATTCTGTTGTCCATAATAGTATGTTATTTAGAAGTTTTTATTTTCGATATATATGTGAAGAGGTAAACCACTCCGAAAGCCATCACTGCCACGGCACCCACCTGACCGATGGCATCGCTGGCGAAACCCATGAGCAGAGGGAACACCGTGCCACCAAAAAGACCCATAATCATAAGACCCGAAATCTCATTTTGCTTGGTTTCATCGGAGAGCAAAGCCTGAGAGAAGACCAAAGAGAAGATGTTTGAGTTGCCGTAGCCTACGAGGGCGATGGCAGTGTAGAGCACAGCCTTTGTCTCCCCGAAGGCAAGACCCAGCATCGAGAGTGCCATCATCAAGACGCTGATGACGAAGAACAGGCGGTTGCTCATCACACGGAGGAAGAACGAACCGGTGAGACAACCGATGGTGCGGAAGATAAAATACAAGGACGTTGCGAAGGCTGCATCATTGAGCGACATTCCTAAGCGTTCCATAAGCAGCTTGGGAGCCGTGGTATTTGTGCCAACATCAATTCCCACATGACACATGATGCCGAGGAACGAAAGCAACACAATCGGACGTGAGAGCAGTTTCACACAGTCAACCACCGACGATGCCTTGCCCTCCGACTGAGGTTCCTTGATGGGAGTGGATGCCAACAACAGCGAAGCCACAATACCAATCACCATATATATGGGGAAGAGCACACGCCATCCCATGCCGAACGATGGAATCGTAGCCATTGCGCCCCACATTGCTATATAAGGTGCGAGGAATGAGGCGATAGCCTTGACAAACTGTCCGAAGGTGAGCGTGGAAGCGAGGTTTCCGCCCTGTATCACCGATGAAACCAATGGATTTAGCGATGTCTGCATCAGTGCGTTGCCAATGCCAAGCAGTGAGAAAGCCACCAACATCAGCGGGAAATTCTCGCCAAACAACGGCAGCAGAAGCGACACCACGGTCACAACCAACGACAGCAGCACAGTCTTCTTTCTTCCAATCTTGTTCATCAGCATACCCGTAGGCACCGAGAAGATCAGGAACCAGAAGAACACCAACGACGGAAGCACATTGGCTGTGGAGTCGCTGAGCTGCAGGTCTTCCTTAACGTAATTCGAGGCAATGCCGACCAAATCGACGAATCCCATGGCGAAGAAGCACAACATCACGGGCACTATTGCCATCCTATTCTTTTTACTCATGTTAACCTTATGTTATTTATGTTTCTTATATATTATTGTTTGTCTCTTTTGATATGTTACCCTGAAAACAACCCCTCTACCTAAAGAAACTAAAATCTAAATCTAACCAAAACCTAAATCAATAACTAAAAACCTTACTAATATATATGCTTATGCAAAAACTACTCTTTCTGTTTTCCGAGTGCAAAATTAGTGGTAAATCATTGATTAGGCTTTAAAATATGTTGCAGAGACGAAAAGAAAACGTTCAAAGTAACAAATCTTCTCGACTTTGTATCATTTTTCAGACTTAATCTTATAAATCTTCGCCTTAGCCTTACCTTTTACGATGATTTTATCGTAGGGAACAGTGGGGAAAACAAGATTTGTCATGACCATCTTGCCGTCTGAATCGAATGCCTCGATGCTACTGCGGTCAACGAATATCCTCATCTGGCGCACCTTGCCGTAGGTCGGTGTAGAAGTCACTACTGGGAAGGCATCGCTGAACGACACGTTGCCACTGCGGTGGCGGTCCATATCGAAGGTCTCCTCCGCATCGTCGTAGGTCATCACTACCCTTTCGCCCTTGGCATTGCGAAGTGTTATCTGAGCATCGCCCTTGAGGTCAACAACAATCTCGCAAGCCTCGGTGGGAGCACTTACCTTGGCACCACGGACTGCTGACATCTCCTTGGCAGGCAACACTCTGCAATAGGTCTCGCCCTTGTATTCGAAGAGTCCGAGGTCGCGGACGATGGAGTTGGCGGAACGATACTGCATAGTGGGAACCTGGTTGGCATACTGCCAGTTGCTCATCCATGCAATGGCGCAGCGGCGACCGTCGGGAGCATTGTCGAAGGTGACAGTGGCATAGTGGTCCTTGCCGTAGTCCATCCACTTGGTCTCGTTTGGCTCGTCCTCGCATGTGAACTTGTGTCCGTCAAACTGTCCGATGAAATACTGTGTGGCAGAACCGCCGAAGGGACCGCCGGGGTTGATGTTGCAGATGAGCATCCACTTCTCCTTGTCAGTTCCCTTCACCTTCATCTTCATCAGGTCGGGACACTCCCACACACCGCCGTGATTGCCGTATTCGTGTCCGAAGGAACTCTCATACTTCCAGTCCTTCAGATTGGTGGAAGAATAAATCTGCATCTCCTGACCGGCAGCGAGAATCATGTTCCAGAATCCAGCCTCATCATTCCAAAAGACGTGAGGATCGCGGAAATCCTTCTTTTCATCGGTTAAGACCGGATTGCCGACATACTTTGTAAAAGTCTTGCCACCATCATTGGAATAAGCGATACACTGAGCTTGAACGTCACCTCCAAAAGGAGTGGGACGGCTAGTGGTATATACGGATATTATGGCATCCTTGCCAAAGCCGGCAGTATTATTGTGGTCAACGACACACGAACCGCTGAACATCGTTCCCCATGCGTCTGGAGCAAGGGCTATAGGCTGCTTCTGCCAGTGAACCAAATCTGTAGAAGTGCTATGTGCCCAATGCATATTACCCCACATTGACCCATATGGATTATATTGGTAATATAGATGCCACACACCATCCTTAAAGAAAAGTCCGTTAGGATCGTTCATCCACCCACGTTCGGGAGTGTGGTGGTATGCCGACCTGTATTTTTCAGGAATAAGCATATACTGTCCGTCGCTATTCTGCTTAATCTGACTGAAACAGACTGAACCTTTGGGCACATTCTGAATGACGACCGACAATCCCTTAGCACCGAGCCACGGCTGTATGTCGAGAGCCACATAGTAATCGACCTTCTCACGGGCGAAGCGTACGTTTTGCTCCATTTGTGCCACATTTGACACTACGACCTGAAGTTTGCCTTCTGGAGCAGAATCCTGTATAGGCAACCATAAATATCTTCCCTCTTGAACAGGAGTGACGATGGTTTGCTCTAAAGCTTGCGATACAAATGTCTGGGCCTCGAGCGAGGAACTGTCAAAAAGCAAGAAAGCCCAAAATATCATTGAGGCTATACGGATGTTTTTATTTAACCTATTCATATTTTCAATATTTGTTTAAAACATCTCCCTCATTGAAAAGGGAGGATGTTTTCTATTAATAACTGCTTACCTTGACATCACTGACAGTTACATTGCCGCCGTAGCTGTTGACCGACCAACAGTTTTTCTGCAAGCCATAGATGCGCTGCGTAGTGCCATATTCCCCGTTGATGTACATCACCACCACAGAGTTGTCTGTGTAGATGTCAACTTTGTAGGTGTTGTCGGCAGGACGTGGGAAGATGTATCCATCGGCTCCCACGATAAATCCCTTGCCTTCTGAACCTTCCTGCTCGAAGTTGACTTTGCGACGGCCGTTTTCCCATTCCGGATTGACCACGAGAGAATAGTATTTTGTGGCGTCAGTGCCACGGGCAAAAGATACTCCCCACTTGTCAGCCTCTCCTGTCGTGACCTCGAAAGAGATGTGATTGTGATAGCCAAGACGGCTGAAAAGCACGTATCCATCGCCGTTTATTGTTCCCGATGAATAGTTTTCTGATTCCATCACCATTGCTTCAGCCTGAACATTATATTTGTCAGCCATTGCAGGAACCTCACCAACTGAAAGTGTTCCATCAGCATGCTGAATGAGTTTGTGACAAACGAGAGCACCCGACCAGTTTGGCTCACCCTCGGCACCTACAGCAATATTCTTGTCGTGTATGGTAGTGCCTGTACGATAAGGTGTCCATCCCCAGATGAATCGGTCTATACCGTTAGAGGCAGTCTTGCCGGCATAAAAGGCACGAGTGTCGAGCACACCCTCTTTGTCATCGGCAGGCCATTTCGGACCTTCGTTGAAGCACGCCTTCAATTCATCCAATGAGCGTGCCATCATATATTTCACCTTGCGGCTCCAGTCGCTGCGATACGCCTCGCTATACACCATATACCACCAATCGCCCATTTTGAAGATATCGGGACACTCAAGCATTCTGTCCCAGATCATGCATGAGAACTGACCGTAATATTTCCAATCACGCAGATTGTCAGATGTATATTCAGCAAACTTCAGGTTACTTGCAATAATCATGTGCCAAAGTCCATTGTCGTCCTGAAACACCTGTGGGTCACGGAAATCTACATCAGAATAACCATTGTCCGTACCACACAACATCCAGGCCTTGTCCTTGGTCCACGTCTTGAAGTCGGGAGATGTAGCACGCATTATCACCTCACGTGTAGTGTGGCCTGTGTAGTAGATGTAGTACAATCCGTCGTTCTCGTTATAGACGGCACAGCCTGTACCCAATGCGGCATCAAGTTCGTCCTTCGACTTTCCTGTGGCGAGAATCTCCCCAAGCCCTTGATAATTGGCTCCGTCAGTCGTAGATACGCCATAGATTGGATGATAGCACCATGCGTCATTGTTATCAAACTCCTGCAGATAAAGCACCTTAAAGTCGCCCGCCTTCTTGTCGTAGAAAGGCATTGGGTCGCCCACCCTACCGATGGCAGGCTTCCAATAGGTAGCATAGCCACCCTCTTCTGTCGGAGTGAAATATTCCGTTGTTGCCGACCAATCCTTTTCCGGGTCACCTGCAAAATTGTCGTCACTGCATGCCGTCATTGCAAGTGCAGCAACCATTATAGTGGATAATATCATTGATTTCATATATATAAATCGTTTAAAATGTGATTACTTTGTGAGGTAGTTGAACGCATTCTGTGTAATTATAGAGACATTTTTATGGAATTTCTCCGTGTATCCAGCCTCGAAAGTATATGAATACCAGTCGTAGCAGCCTGAACCAATACAGATGACACCGCCTTTTCCGTCATGAGCAGGATATTCCCATGCCACAACAGCTCCATCGCCGCCTATTCCGAGTATCGTGCCGCCAGTGCGAGTCTCCCAAGCCGCATAGTTGTCATATTCTCCCCAGTCGGTACCGATATGATACTGTGCCGTTGAGTTTGTGATGTGGTAGCCTGCGTCTGTGGTATATACTGAGTTGGGATCATCTCCAGCCACAAGTCCCTGCCAAAGAGGATGTCCTGTCTGGCCGTTATATATCTTGAAGTCCCAAGGACCTCCGCAGAGTTCGGCATCAGCCTCGCTCTGTCCCCAACAGTTGTTTGGAGTTGTCCATTCGTCATCACCGGTGACACCGATAAACGACGGAAGATTGGTGGCATAGCGTGTAAGGAAGAAAGCTCCTCCATTTTCATAATATGTACGAAGTTGGTTCTTTGCGTCAATAGCGTATGGAGCCTTTGTCACAAACTGGTCGTGACCGTCCACGCCTCCATCATAGTGGAAATGCCACCATATCACCTTGCACTCTGATAGGTCAACAGCCTCCATCTGTATGTCGGCGAATGAGGCATATAGCGACTTCTCAACGTTTGCCAGCATCCATGAACATGCCTCCTTAGCTTCCGGATCAAGGTCGTTCATGGTTGGAGCATTACCAATAAACACAGCCTTTGGCTTTTCGATGGCATAGACATTGACCGTATATTGCGCCTGGGCAGTTCCGTTGGTCACGGTATAAACTACAGGCGTTGAGAAATTCTGTGCCACACCGCTGAGTGGCTGGCAGATGGCACCATCACTAAACTCAATGACAGGTACGAGAGCCGTTATGTCCACTCCACCGGGAACATACACGGTGATGGTCTTGGTGTTTTGGTCGATGATACCCTTATACACCTCATTAACGACAAACGAGTAAATCTTGGCCTCATCGCGCTTTGCCACGAGCTTCCAGTCGAGGTACAAGTCGCCGTTGGTCACATGGATGTTCTGTGTTCCATCCATATTGATAGTCTGTCCCTTCTGGACATTAGCCGTAGCACCTTCAGACAGCCGAAGTTCGGACACTGTCATTGCCTTTGTGTCGTAGGTTTCCGGCAGATTGACAGTCACAGTACGTGAGTTGAAATCTACCTTACCCTCATAATTATCGAGAGTCAAAGCCTCAATCGAGCAGTCACCCGAAAGTTGCAGGCCGCTAACATTGTCGTCTGAACAGGCTGTTATGCACATCATCATCAGGACGACGAATGTTGCTGATATAATATTGTATATTCTTGTCTTCATAATAATATTGTTTATTTACCAGTTACCAATGTTCTGAGTATAATGTCCGTTAGATGCAGCCACCTGAGCAAAAGGAATAGGCAGGTATTCACCCTTGTTGGCAGTGAACTCAGCCTCGCCATAGACGGTGCATTTAGTCTTCTCGGCCGCATAGTAGTTGTTGAGGGTCTGTGCAGCGTCGCCCCATCTCACGAGGTCGAAGAAGCGCTCCGACTCCATGGCAAGCTCCAGTCGGCGTTCCATCTTCACAATCTTAATTGTCTGCTCCTTGTCGTAAGAACCTGTATAGTTCTTGCAATAGAACTTCACGCCATACTTAGATGGATAGTTGCTTATCATCTGTGTACTGCCCGCCGCACGCGAGCGTATCTGATTAACCAAGGCGATTGCCTCTGCGGTCTTACCAAGCTGTGCGAAAGCCTCAGCACGCTCAAGCAACACGTCCGCATAACGGAACACGATGCGGTTCATGCTGGTTGCCCAGAAGGAGCCTTTGATAAGATACTGGTCGATAAGTGCAGGATCGACATTCTGCTTCAATGTGACATAGTATCCATACAGTCCTCCCGAACGGCTCCAGTTGGATGTGCGGTCCATGATATAGTTATGATTGAACATATATGGCAGCCCTGTCATTCCAACGGTGAGGAAAAGGCGCGGGTCGGCATTGTCTGTCGTCATGTCGTAGTCCTTCTGGTTGAAGCTGTCAATGATAGGCAGACCACTATCGTCTGTACGGAATGCATTGACAAGGTTTTGCGAAGGCTTGTAGAAGTCGCATCCACCGTCTGTCACGTCAGCAATATTTGGACAGATCAGTCCGTTCGACCAGTTAAGATTGCCGTATGTCGAACCATCATTGCGCGAGTATTGTATAGCCCATATCGACTCACATCCGTTTTCATACTGTTCCTCAGGACGGAAGTTGTTGTGTATGTCCGCCTCAAGTGCATATCCTCCTGCGGCATAAATAGAGGGGTCGGTATATTTGATGACATTGTCAAGGTCATCGCTATTAATGCTTGTCACCTTATGACTATTAGCATCATCCTGATGATAAGCCTTATATAGATAAACCTTTGCGAGGAATGCCGCACAGGCGGCCTTTGTGGGTCGGCCCTTATCGGTCTGTTTCACTGGCAGCACCTCGTAAGCCTCCTCCAATTCCTTGGCTATCACTCCCCAAGCCTCATCGTTGGTATATTCGGTGTTCGAAAGTGTTTTATATTCTTCGTATTGCAGGTTTGCGTTCATGATGAACGGGATGTTCTTGTAGAGACGTTTCAGCAGAAAATGGCTGTAGGCACGCAAGAACTTCATCTCTGCCATACGCTGCTCCTTGAGGGCATAGCTGTCATCGCATTTCTCAAGTACGCTGATGGCTGAATTGACGCGCGAGATGGTAATGTACAGACGGTTCCACATGTCGCTGATATTCCAGTTGGTTGTCAGTACACCCTTCTGCACCTCAAGCTGATGGAACACGTCGCCGTCGTTCACAGAGCTGCCGCCCTTATATGCATCGTCGGAGCGCACGTCGAAGTTCCACATTGAGAATGATCCGTTGATATCCTCAGCCTGCGTAAATCCTGCGTATGCCGATATTATTGTACTCTCCACCATTGAAGGAGCCTTCACCTGGTTCTCGTCAAGTGTTCCCTGTGGCACCTGCTCGTCAAGGAAGTCAGAGCAGCTTGCTGCCATAAAGCCCAAAGAGGCAGCCAATATATAGTTTAATATCCTTTTCATATCTCATTAAAATGTTACGTTTAGACCAAATGTCATGTTCACTGGAATTGGGTAGCCAAAGTTTGCATTCTCTGGATCTACACCTGTAAAGTTGCTGCTCTTGATGGTCAGCAGGTTCTGTGCTGAAAGATAGAAGCGCAGGCGTTCCATATAGAGTTTGTTGGCAATCGCCTTGGGTACGTTGTAGCCAATCTGTATGTTGCGTAGTTTTAGGAAAGAGCCATTCTCAACATAATAGCTTGACACACGTGTCTCGTTATTATTGTTATATGTTGACAATGCCGGGATAGTTGAGTTGGGATTTGTCGGCGACCATGCGTCGAGCAAACGCTTTCCCTTGTTGAGGTTTGCCACATTTACACCTGCCCAGAGGTCGGTTTCCTTTTTCAGGTCGGAGATGACGTCAACACCCTGCACGCCCTGCCAGAACATCGTTAAGTCCCAATTCTTATATTGCAGATAGATGTTGAATCCATAGCTGAAATCGGGCACTGGAGAGTAAATCCAATCCTGGTCGGCCTCCGTGATCATTCCGTCGCCGTTGAGGTCCTTGAAGCGCATTCTGCCTACACCTGCCCCCGACTGTGTGGCATGGTTATCCACCTCTTCCTGACTCTTGAAGATGCCGTCGAACACATATCCAACCTGTGCACCCATAGGATGGCCTATTACACTCTTCACGCCGTTACCTCCAAAGTCGCCGTTGGCGGCCACTGTCTCGGGCAGTTTGGTTATTTCGTTGCGATATGTTCCGAGGTTGGCAGTGATATCATAGCTGAAATCACCTATGCTGTTGCGGTAGCCGAGGTTAAGCTCAACACCGTTGTTCTTCATCTCTCCGGCATTGATCCACATCGAACTTCCCTCGCCCATTGCCGCTATTCCTGCCATATAGAGAAGAATGTCCTTTGTCTTCTTATGGAAGTAATCGAAACTACCATAAAGTGTGTTGTTGAAGAGCGAGAAGTCCACACCGATATTAGTCTGTGTGGTTGTCTCCCACTTGATGTCGTCATTACCAATCTGTATGCGTTTGAAGCCCGACTGAAGTATCTGTCCGCCATTGGTACCTGCAATGTCGTAAGATGTACCAAAGCTGTTGCCACCGAAATTCGAGTCACCATATACGGCTTGGTAGAGCGTATAACGGGCGGTGTTGGATATTTCCTGGTTACCTGTCTGACCCCATGACGCACGTAGCTTAAGGTCGTAGAGCCATGAGCCTGTCTTCTTCATGAAATCCTCTTGTGTCACACGCCATCCCACACTTACCGATGGGAATGTTCCATATTTATTGTTCTTACCAAAACGGCTCGAACCGTCACGACGTACTGTTACCGATGCCAAATATTTGTCGGCGTATGTATAGTTAGCCTTGCCGAAGAAAGAGATGAGTGAGTAACCGCTGCCCGAACCGTAGGCTTTCTCGACTCCCGTACCGGCATCTGGCCACATATAGTCGGTGTTGAGCGTTTCATAGTCATAACGCTTACCCGAGAACCACACGTCATCTTGTCTGTTGACTTCCATACCGAGCATATAGTCGGCACGGTGCTTGCCTATTTCCATATTATAGGTAGCCACGGCATTCCACATCCATTTCATCCAATGTTCCTGCTTTGCCTCCACTGCATTCTCGTCGTTTGCCACATTACCATTTGATATTGGCATAGTGAAGATTCTCTGCTGTTTCTGCGCATAGTCTATACCGGCAGTGGTGCGGATGTTGAAACCCTTAAAGAGGGCGAGGTTAAGATATACATCACCGAATGCACGCCAGTATGTATAGCGGTTGTCCTTATTACGCTCCAAGCGACCGAGAGGGTTTTCACGGTCGGCATATCCACCGGTAAGGTTGGCGTATTCACCCTTGGTGTTATATACAGGGAACGAAGGGTTGAACTGCAATACATTCTCAAGGAATCCTCCTGGCGCGCTCACTTCCGAAGTACGGTTCAACGTAAAGTGCTCACCGATGGTCAAGGCATTGCCTATCAGTTTGTAGTCGCTATTGATACGTGCTGAAAGACGCTCGAAATCCGAATGCTTGATTATACCAAGATTCTTATAGTAGCCAAGCGAGAGATAGCTCGAACCCTTATCATTGCCATTACTCACGCTTACATTATAGTTTTGGATTATACCCGTACGTGTCGTTTCCTTAACCCAGTCGGTGTCGGCGGCAGGAACAGTGTTGGTATCATCAAGATATTTTTGCATAGTCACCTTATATAATTGAGGATTGCCCTGTGCGTCATATCCCCAGTCAAAGTGATAGCCAAGATTGTTGTTGTTGGGATTAAGTCCGTCGTTTACGTTTGCTTGCCAATAAGCCTGTCCCCACTGCTCTGCATTAAGCACTTCCAGCTTGTTGGCATAAAAAGAGGCGGCTATACTGGCATCGAAATCAACCTTCACCTTGCCGTCCTTGCCTTTCTTGGTGGTGATGATTATTACACCATTGGCAGCACGTGAACCGTAGATTGAAGCTGATGCGGCATCCTTTAGCACTTGTATCGACTCTATGTCGTTGCCATTAAGTTCATGCATTCCTGACTTTGTCGGCACTCCGTCAATTATATAAAGAGGGTCATTGTTGTTAAGAGTTCCAATACCACGTATGCGCACAGTGGCTGCACCTGAAGGAGTACCGTCGGCTGAGATATTCATTCCAGGCACTCGGCCTTGAAGAGCCTTGATTGGGTTGTTCTCGTTTTGCTTCTGCAGCTCGTCAACGCTCACCACCGAGACAGCACCTGTAAGATCCGCCTTTCGCTGTGTGGTATAACCAGTCACAACAAGCTCATTCAGCATACTTGAGGTTTCAACGAGCACAACCCTTAAACCTTTTCCTGCCTTTAGTTCCTGAGTCTCATATCCAATATATGAAACTACAAGATTGGCATCACCATTACACGACAATTTGAAATTTCCGTCAATGTCGGTAATCGTACCGTTATTGGTACCTTTCTCCATGATTGTCGCTCCGATGATGGTCTCGCCGGTCTGATCGACCACCGTTCCCGAAGCTTCAATCTTCTGCGCATATAATATGGTACTGACCATACACATTAGCGCCACGATTGCTAATCTTTTTACGTTTCTCATTTTTTTGTTATTTAGATGTTTCGAATTGTTTTCGCTGCAAAAGTACGACGAAAAAACAACCGAGACATTAAAAAATCGTGCATTTCATCGCAAAAATGATACAATGTAACATATTTGCAAGAGAATGCACGATATTTGATATTTTTAGTTATTCCTTATCTCCCCCGGACTCACGCCATATTCGTCCTTGAAGCACTTGGCGAAATAGGAGGGGGCACTGAAACCGGTGTCGTAGGCTATTTCGGAGACTGATTTGTCGGTGGTTTCGAGCATCTGCTTGCCGCGGGCAAGGCGCGCCTTGCGCAACAGTTCGACGGGAGTTGTGCCCGTGAGCGACTTTATCTTGCGATAGAGCTGCACGCGGCTCATGCCCATCTCCTCGCCTATGCGCTCCACGTTGAAGTCGGCATCACTAAGATTCTGCTGGAGTATCGAGCGGAAGCGTTCGAGGAATGGACTCTCACTTTGGGGAGTGTCTGCAGGAGCTACAACATCCTTTGCCACCTCCTCGTTGACAATCACCTTGGCGAGATAGAACCTGTATGCCAATACCGCAAGGATGATGATGATAATGATGACAATGATGCAAGCCACGATAATCTTCTGTTGCAGATTGACCTGAGAGAAATAGACATCGAGCTTGGCATAGACGGTTTCGAGGTCGGAGCTTGATCGCTGCAACTCCTTGTCCTGAAGGAGCACGAGGTCGGCATTGGTCTTATCCACAACGGCAGACTGCACCAGGTTGGTGCGCTCGTATTTCTCGCCTTGCAGAATCTTCAGAGCCAGTCGCATGAGTGCCACTCCTTGAGTGGGATAGATATACGTGGCTACGAGTTCGCCGTTCTTCACTGCCTCAACACCGCCTCCAGGCGTGGGCAGGGCATCCACTCCGTAATACCTTATATTATAAATACCGCGAGCCATCGCCACCTTGCGCGCTCCAAGGGCAAGGCGGTCGTTATGTCCGAAGACACAATCGATGGCGGTTTCACGGCTCAACACATCTTTCATGGCTTTCTCTCCGCTCTCCTGAGTCCAGTCGCCAAGCTCCGATGAAATCAGCCGAATGTCGGGGTAGGCAGCGATGGATTCCACAAAACCGCGGTGTCTCTCGATGGCAGCCGACGAACCTTTCAGACCGGTAATCTCCACGAGCGTGCCCTTGCCTCCCATCTGCGTAGCTATGAGTTGTCCCATGGTCTTGCCCACGAGATAGTTGTCGGCACCCATGAAGGCGGTGTATTTATTGCTATTGGTAGTGCGGTCGAAGAGTATGACGGGGATGCCGCAGTCATATGCACTGTCGATGACGGCCGTGAGCTTCTCGGCCGAATTGGGCGCAACGATTAGCAGGTCCACCCTCTCGTTGATGAAATGGCGTATCTGCTCTATCTGCCTTTGGTCGTTGTCCTCGGCTGAGAGGAACTCCAACGTTACATTGTCGCTCACATATCCCCCGATGACCAGCTCGCGGTTGAGTTTGTCGCGCCATATATCCTCGGAGCATTGCGACACGCCAATCCTCCACTTCTTCTGTTCCTCGGCGCATCCTACGAACAGAATAGCGGCGATGAATAATAACACTACCTTCTTCATATTTTTTGCAATCAGTATATAATAGATGTTTAAAGCCGCCACAAAAATACGAAAAAGATTTGGTTTGTCGGAATAAGGGGGGCTTATTCCGCCAAATTATAACAATATTTAGCTAATTTGGCGGAATTGGGCATTGTGACGACCTACATACAATGGAGGTCGTCACATTTTGTGGTAACCTACATACAATGGAGGTTAGCACTTTTTAGTAACCTCGATACAATCGAGGGCACTACAAAATCGTAGTGCCCTCATTTGATTACTAAATAAACGAAATCTTACTTCACAATGATTTTCTTAGTCTTCGAACCGTACTTCTGTATATAACAACCAGGGCGAAGAGTGCCAGAAGAAACACGATTTCCTCCAAGGTCATACAATGCGGTTGTAACATTAGAAGCACTCTCAGCAGAAGAGATACCGGTAGAGCTTGTTTCTGTGATTGATATAGTCATTTTGACTACATCCACTGTAACATCATACTTTCCTGCCTTGGTGATATTCCACTTGTTGTCATCACCGCCAAACACCATCTTAGTTTCATCGGTAGTGTCACGAAGATAAAATGTCTGTTCATCATACCTTGTCTGATTGTTCACCGCAATCTTCATCTCTCCAACAACAAGATCAACAGTAGCCTTGAACACTGTTGGATTGTCAACCGTGGGAACAAGCATTGTGCCCTCACCGAGACTCCATACTCCAGGTGTGGCCGAACCTACCATCCACAGGGCAGTATGCTTCAGTGGATTTGTCTGATACTTAGCCTTCTTGACGACGATAGTCTTAGCGACAAGGTCACAGACGATGTCATAGTTGGCTGTTTCGCTCACCTTGAACTTGTTGTCGTTGGAGTTTTCTTCGGAAGATACCAGGGGTGACGCAACACCTTCGGCGAGAGTGACGTCATTGTCACCTGCACGATATTCGAGGTTGCCCCAATCAGTGGTAGTAAGAAACTTAAAAGTTTTATTCGCGTTTAGATTTACTGTGGCCTTAAACACATCAGGATTCTCGGTGCTGTTAAACATCACAATACTGTTGTCGATAGACCAACCTCCCCATACAGCCTCACCGACGATTAGCAATCGGTCGGCGGCATTTGCGGTTAATACTGTGGCTGCAAGAGCCAAACTGCAAAACATTTTTCTAAGAAAATTTGTTTTCATAAGCTTTTAATTTATTGGTTTGATACTAATGGCATATCCACCACCACGAGCGGCTTTGAGCTTGAGAAGACTCTTGCTTGTCACCTTACACTTGGAGATGGTGTATGCCTGTGGATTCTTTTGATAGTCGGCATCCTTAGCGTCGGCATATATGACAGCCTCATATTTGCGACCCTTGTCAAGGAAGTCGAGCTTAAGAGTGGACTGATGTCCGTTTTCACCTGCCGTGCAGCCCATAAACCAGTTATCTGTACCCTTTGCCTTGCGGGCAATGGTGATATATTGTCCTGGCTCAGCCTCAAGATAGCGGCTCTCGTCCCAGTCAATCGCCACATCCTTAATAAACTGGAAAGCATCTGCGTATTTCTCGTAGTTCTCAGGTATATCGGCAGCCATCTGCAACGGACTGTACATAGTGACATAGAGAGCCAACTGGCGTGCGAGGGTTGAATTGATATGATGATGCTTCCCCGGGTCAATCTTGTTCATGTCGCCCTCAAGGATTCCCGGTGTATAGTCCATAGGTCCTCCTTGCAGACGGGTGAACGGAAGGACAGTGGTATGGAAAGCCTTGTTTCCTGCAAACGACTCATACTCAGTACCACGTGCCGACTCGTTGCCAATAAGATTGGGATAGGTGCGGCACAAGCCGGTAGGACGTACTGCCTCGTGGGCATTGACCATGATATGATGCTTGGCTGCCTCTGTGACACAATACAGATAGTGGTTGTTCATCCATTGTCCGTAATGATGCTCTCCACGAGGCAGTATGTTGCCTACATATCCGCTCTTGACAGAGTTGTAGCCATACTTATCCATAAGGTTGTAGGCAGCTTCGAGGTGACGCTCGTAGTTGCGAGCAGAGCCAGATGTCTCATGGTGCATCATCAGTCTCACACCTTTTGAGTGAGCATAATCGTTTAGAGCCTTGATGTCGAAGTCGGGATAGGGAGTCTGGAAATCAAACACATAGTCTTTCTCATGACCGAACCAGTCTTCCCAGCCTATGTTCCAACCCTCGACAAGCACCTGCGAGAAACCGTGTTTTGCCGCAAAGTCAATGTATTTCCTAACATTGGCATTGTTAGCAGGATGATTGCCGTGGGGCTTGCATTTTGAATAGTCGGTGGAACCAAGATGTACAGACGGCAGGTCGTTAGTGTAAGACCAAGCCTTGCCTCCACCTATCATTTCCCACCATACACCAATATATTTCACTGGCTTAATCCATGAGGTGTCTGCATATTTGCAAGGCTCGTTAAGATTAAGGATGAGGCGTGATGCAAGAGCCTTTCGGGCATCGTCAACGACCATTACTGTGCGCCAAGGTGTGCTGCAAGGAGTCTGGCAGTGAGCCATATTTCCCTGCGCATCCGGGGTGAGCTGCGAACGGAATACATAGTTCTTGTCGTCGAGGTCGAGATGCATACATGAATAATCCACGAGAGCAGCCTCATGGATGTTGATATATAGGCCCTCAACCGTCTTCATCTGCAATGATGTCTGTACACCAGTGGGAGAGAAGAATGTCTGCGAGGCATTATCGCACTTGGCAGCCTCCATCAACCCGCGTATCTCAGAGAGCTTCGACTCAGTATAGTCGTACTCTTGCGTGTCATAGTCTCCAGGAATCCACCACGCCGTATGATCGCCAGCCATGGCAAACTCTGTATGCTCAGCCTTTACGGTGAAGTAAGGCAGGAACTGTTGCTGTGGGAACTCATAACGAAAACCTACACCATCGTCATAAACACGGAAACGGAAATTCATAAATCGTCCGTTAGACGGTTTCTCCAATTCCACGAACAACTCATTGTAATGGTTGCGGATATTACTCTCCTCACCCCACACAGGTTGCCATGTCTCGTCAAAGGATGAGGTGGAGACTTTATTGATGCGGAATTTGTCCATCAACGAGTTTTCCTCATTAAGTTCCATGCCGAGGCGACTTGTCTTCACCACAGGGATGTCCTTGTAGTCAATCTTATATGTTGGCACGCCTTCATCTGTCAGCGAGAAACTCAGTTTAAGATTTCCGTCAGGCGAGGCCACGGAATGACTGGGCACCTGTGAGGTGGCACTGATAGCCACCATTACACAGATCGCGGAAACAAAGCACTTTTTTAATGTATGAATCATAACTAAGAAAATTTTGAATATCTAATTATTTTGTCAGTTTCACCACCTTGCATCCATGTGCAGGTATGTTGGCGGTGATAGATGAAGCCTTTCCCTCGTCGGCATGCTCCCACAAGTCGCGTACGTTCATTTCACCGCTTATGCCTATTTCAGAGAAGTTGACTGAAACGGTAGAAGTATTGTCGCTGCGGTTAAAGAGAGCAAGGACATAGTCTCCATTTGACATCTGGCCATACCATATCTCGTTCTTCTTGTCGCCAAGCTTGTCGCTGAGCGGTTTACCTACAAAGCCGTCACGATTCAGCGCAAGGAGTTCGTCGTTGGTGTAATACTTGGCATTATCGCCTATTGTGCTATACTGGTCGGCAGCGGCAACTGGTCCACCTGCAATGAGCTGAAGGGATATTTCAGTCTGCTTTTCTGCCTCGGTGTCAAACTTGTTCAGACGGATGAAGTCACCATCGAGAATAACCTTGTTACGTCCGGCGATATGCGACCAGTAAGTAAAGCCGTCAAACTGATTGTTGCAGTTGGGCCAGTTGGCATACGACTTACCTTTGTCCTGTGCAGAGCAATGCCACCAGCCACCGCCACCAGTGTCACATACGATGCGCACCATATTGCCATAACGAGCCTCAAGTTCAGCGTCGTTATACATGTGTGGCATTACAAGAGAGGTGAAGATACCGTATTTCTTAGCCGACTCGGCGATATAAGCCAAGGCACGAGCATAACTCTCACGACCATATCCACGTCCTACGACACCTATGCCGCGGTCTTTGCCGTCCTCATACCACGAGAGGAAGTCCATACGGATGAAATCCACCCCGAGGTTCTTATAATGCTTGAAGAAACCGTCGATATATTCCCTGCATCCGGGATTCTCAGCTACTGCCCAATGAAACCACTTGTCTTCCGAACCGGGATTCTGCACTGCAGTCTTACCATTATAATATAGGTCAGCGAAAGTATAGTCAGTACCCTCGATTTTTGTCTCTTTCGGTCCGTGTATCCACAGCGGATTGTCATATACTCCGAGTTTCAGTCCCTTTGCCTTGCACTTGGCAATGAGGTCTTTCAACGAAATGGAGCCATACTGGGTCATATATCCCGAAGCGTCGGTGGAAAGCATGGCGATGAATCCGTCAGTGCATATCATGTCATATCCATGGGGCTTTAGCTCCGAAGCCACGAAGTCGATGATTTTGTCCCATTCGTCGGGAGTGATGTCTATGGTGCTTTCGCCCTGGCGCTCCTTGTCGTAGCAATATTCATATACGCTCCAGTATAGAGGGGCTTTCACATTCTCGTGTATGCCTTCAATGACCGGCAAGTCGGGCAATTCATACTTTGGAGGATATTTCATCTCCACGTCATCCTTGCATGAGGCAAACAATGATGCAGCCGCAAGGGCTATTGTCATTAATGTCATATTTTTCATTGCTGTTTTT
>OBLI01001695.1_pt1 | contig 20703 bp, 15 predicted proteins | sample 1519701 | NCBI WGS metagenome assembly OBLI01 (sample SAMEA3663005, study PRJEB22513) | pig gut metagenome | biome: pig gut; feature: pig-associated habitat; material: faeces | place: France | collected 2012
TGCGCCATTTGTCTGAAATTTGCCGTTGCCGTCATATCTTCGCTGTTTTTGATTTTTTATTTTTTTAATGCGGATTCAAGAGCTGAGGGAGTTGAGTTTCAAACTATCTTATCTGCCTCTCGTTTATCCGACATTTTTTTTATGCGTCTTTCTGTCGCATCGGTCGTTTTCGTTTCGGGTGCTTGAAAAGGTAGGGATTAGGGAATGCAAGGTTTTTCGGGAAAAATACTACCCGCAGGGCTGGAGATTTTTTCCGAAAACAGGAGGCTTGACCTTGCATTCCCGTCCAATCCCGGAATTACCTTTGCGCCCAGAACGGAAATGACTGCCTGATGCGGCTCACTGAAAGACGCGAAAATGGAGGTAAACGGAAGTGGAGGCAGATTAGACAGGAAAACTTCAAAAGAGAAATCCGTGAAAAAGGGAAAACGCCAAAAAGGAAAAGGGACATAGCCGGAAGCGTGGAACCGGGTAAACCACCGGCAAGGAAGTATGATTTTATATGTCTGTCCGAGCGTGTCCGGTCTGACGGATAAAATCATTCTTCCCGGTTTGCCTGCCGTGCATGACGGCTTGTTCCATTTATGGATCGGGCGGTCAGACACGGCTTTCCGCTTACGGCTCAAAGGAACAGCGGAAAAAGAAATCATCTGCGAACCCGTAAAAGCACCTCTTTGGCATAAGCACAAAAGAAATGGGCCTTGCATCATCAGTCTAAACTGTTGTTTAGGCGTGAGGCAAAGCCCTTTTCGCCGCTTATGCGGCAGTCGGCATACGTCCGTTCAAAATCCTTTTGGGCGATGGTGTACCGACGGATAAAACCGCTTTTACGGAAAAACTTGTATGAGAAGAAAAAAATTAGGGAGATTCATTTCAAAATCTCCCGTTTTATTGTTACTTTTGCATACGAAGAGTTCTTTGAAGGTTACGCAATGCGCAGAAGGATGATGCAGTAGATAACTAACTAAATCGTAACCTATTACTATCATGAGCAATTAACCTACGCTCATTTCCAATAAATTACACTCTTTTCGTAACTTAAACTTACAAACACGAAAACCTACTACCTCTATCGGTCAGCCGACACAACCGGAACCGATGGAAAGGTGATTGGGGGCGTGGAATGTTTCCGCAGCAAGGATCTACAACATTGGGAAGGTCCAAAGCGAGTCTTCATTGTGCCGGAGAATAATTGGATCACAGGCAAGGTCTGGGCTCCTGAGGTGCATTCCTATGCAGGAAAATACTACTTGTTCGCCACCTTGAACAGTGACATCCAGTGGAAAAAGAGTGTTCCTGGCTGGCCGAGCTATACCTTCCGAGGCACACAGATTTTCCGGGCTGACCGACCAGAAGGCCCCTTCCTCCCATTGGGTCAATTTCCACAGACTCCCATGGAGCGTATGGCGCTGGATGGCACCTTGTGGGTCGAGGAGGAAATCCCCTACATGGTCTTCTGCCATGAATGGGTGCAGATCGTGGATGGTGGCATGGACCTGGTTCGACTTTCCGAGGATCTCTCCCAAGCGGTAGAGGCTCCGCAGACACTTTTCCATGCCTCAGCTGCCGACTGGTCCACCGGCTCAGCCACCGGTGATCAGACCACCTATGTCACAGATGGTTGCTTCCTCTATCGCACGCATACGGGTAAGCTGCTGATGATCTGGTCCAGTTTCAAGGAGGGTCAGTATGCCATGGGAGTGGCAGAATCTGTCACCGGTCGGGTTGCCGGTCCTTGGCGGCAACAGCCGAAACCGCTCTTCGAACAGGAAGGAGGACATGGCATGATTTTCCGAACCTTCGAGGGTCGCCTGTGTATCGTGTTCCACAACCAGAACTCCTCGAATGGTGGGGAACGTGCCCAGATTTACGAAATTGAGGATCAAGAAGAAACATTAAAAGTCAAAGGGAAATTTATTCCCTAAAAAACAGATGCCCATGGTTTTCCAAAACGTTCGGCAACGCATGAAAAAACGTTCGGCAATGTTTTGGAAAACCATGGGCAACGTTTCGCAAAAAACTGGGCAATGTTTTTCACCCCTACGGGCAACGTTTTTCCGTTTATTGGGAGCAAACACATCCTTCATAGTTTCGGGAATATCCAGGGGTGATGCATTTCCTCAGAACACAGGAATGGAATAGACGAATCCCAACGAGATGCGACTTTGGTTCGGCTCAGTTGCCCCTAAGCGCAAGGCATTCTGCTCCAGTATAACACCCCGGTACGAGTAGAGCAAAAAGATGAGCAACTCGCTATTTTTCATCGGAAAGTATTCTACACATGCTTGAGCGTTCCACGAACGCCGATACACCCCTTCGTTGTAGGCGCCATTTGCTTTATAGACCCGCCCTATCTCATACGTTCCCTTCACATACGCATTCCAATGGTCGTGAAAACGATAGTCGAAGTCTGCGATAGCCGAAAAATACTCCGTGTTGCACGCACCCCGTTCTGTCTCTGCCAAATGGCTGATAATGCCATGCTGATCCAACTCCTGCCGGGTGTACATCAAGTCCAGATAAGTAATGACCGGACCCGTCTCGATGATATTGCCACAAGTTGCATAGAAGGAACGATACCCTTTAGCCTGCTCTGCCATGGAGAGCGCATAACGCAACTGAAGCACCTTGTCGAAATAAAGACTGTTCCAGTTAAGGCTATAGAAAAAAGGCACCTTGGCCGCTTCGACACCTTCGGGCAATCCTCCGACAAAAGTCTCCTCAATGCTACCGCTCCGGTTGTTCATGACCTGAAGACAAAGCTCTTGGTACGGCGTAATGGTCCACGTACCCGAAATACCAGCCTGATAACAGCTGATTTGGTTATTGAACTCACTGAACTCACGCACTTTGATCGGGTTGACGTAATACTCATAGCCACCCAAAGCCAACGCATGCTTACCCGTGGTGATGATAAACTTAGGCGATACTCGCAGGTTCACATAAGCCAACTCCACCGACGAGGAGAGATTGTCTAATGAGTAGGGATCAGCATACTTATTGAATGACTGCCGATAATGATAGGAAAACCAATCGTTCACATCGCCTTTGATTTCCAACTTCACTCGGTTGAGTTTGAAATCCAAGTTCTCCAATTCATTCTCGATGAAATTCGCATTACCCGACGTAAAGATCTGGAAGTTCACATCGACATGCTTAATATCAACCTTTCCATCCGTCAAACGAGTGACTAAAGTAGGCTGACTACCATCATGTTGATTCTCCTGTGCGGCTGCGAATAGTGTCGTAAAGCAGCAAATACCAATAAGTAATCTTTTCATAAATTGGAAATTCAGTTCGATTACACCTTCGGGAACGTCCAGGGCGCACGATAGACCGGTTGGATCAGTCGATCGGCTTCGGGATGATGGAAGGTTTTCTGGACGTCATCATAGGTCAATGAAGTTTTCACACGGGCGGAGATATTCCCCAAATGTGCGAACTTAGCACAAAGTGCCCCATTATCAATTGGGCAGGCCAACGACAGATCCCGCTGTTTCATCGCCTCCAAGAAGTTTGTCACATGCTTCGGATGATCCTTTGTGTCAGGATCTTTCTTAAACGCATCGATACGATCGCCCTCCGGATAGACTTCCCAGCTCTCCCTATTAATCACCAACGTGCCATTCGTCCCCTTGAAAGCCACGCCATAATTACGTCCGTAAGGGCCCGTCTCCGTGCCGGCCACGTTGCTCCATTGCAGTACGAAATCATCAAACTCATAGAGCACTGTTAGCGTGTCAAACGTCTCTGCATAGTTCTCCGGGTAAGCAAAGTTACCTCCTGATGCCACCACTCGCTTAGGCATGCCTTTTACATTCATACCCCAAAGCGCCATATCCAGCAAGTGAACGCCCCAGTCGGTCAGCAAGCCTCCACCATAATCCCAGAACATGCGCCACAACCCATGAAAGCGTTTCTCATTGAAACTGCGCTTGGGAGCCGGACCCAACCAAGTTTCAAAATCTACACCCGCAGGCACAGCACCATCCGGCACCCGATCGAGAATCGCCGCATAGTTGAAATTGGCCCAGACCTCCACCTTGGCGATCTTCCCCAGCTTGCCGCTGTCGATATACTGCTTCATCTCGTGCCAATGCGTGCCGCTACGCTGCTGCTGGCCGACCTGCACCACCCTATTGTATCGTTTAGCAGCAGCCACCATCACGTCGCACTCCGCAATGGAGTTAGCGATCGGTTTCTCTACATACACATCTTTGCCCGCCGAACAGGCATCTACCATCTGTAAGCAGTGCCAATGGTCGGGCGTGCCGATCATCACCGCATCAATATCTTTCCGTTCCAATAATTTCCGGTAATCGCCATAGCAGGTCGGCCGACTGCCCGATTGCTTCGTCATCTCCGCCGCACGGTTGTTGAGAATCGTCTGGTCGATATCGCACAGCGCCACACATTTTACCTCCGGATGAGCGATCGCATCCATCAGATCGCCCCATCCCATACTACGGCAACCGATCAACCCAATACGTATTTGATCATTTGCCCCTACTCCTGTTTGTTTCATTGTACCCCATGCCGTAGGCATGATCCAGCCGGCAGCAAACGCCGATGCGGATTGACGGATAAAATTTCTTCTTGTTATCATGATATTTTATTTGCTGTTCTACAAGTGCGAAGTTGGCTCTCGACAACATAAGCCATCGAGATGCCCCCTTCAATCAAATCCTTGAAAAAAGGAATAGATACCTATTCTAAAGTACGCAAAAGAGCACGTCCCTCTTGAAGCATTTGCTCGACGTTTACCTCAGGTCCAACAACAACAGGAGCGAACTTCTGCAATTCATTATTTAAACGGTTGAGCTTATTGCCTTTCAGCTCACTGCGCAAGATACGGATCTTCTCAAAATCTTGGATTCCCTCCACCAATCGCTTCATCCGAATACTGCTGCCGCCTGGATAGACCAAGGCGCAATCGCCAGCAGGCCACGTGCGGAAACGACTGTCTTGCCAAGCCTCTTTGACCCAACTGTTATAAGCCCAACGCAAGTACCCACTGTAACCGGCCGCCATCGCATGCCACCCCAAGAAGGCACTCTCAGCGGGCGCTGAGAAGGTAAAGGTATTGGGACGCTGAGGAACACAGCAGGTGTAGAAAGTCACTCGATTGCCTTTGCTGAGATGGCTATTCAGCTGCTCCGGCGTAAGTAAAGGTTGCTCGTAAGAAAAGCTGATGTCATACATGCGCTCGGCCACTTCTGGCCCGAAATAGTTGACCGCACCTTTCACACGCCATTGTTTATCCGCCTTGTATAACACGGTATAAGCCGGCTCTAAGAGATGCTTCGGACGCTCATCCATTGCAATACAGGTCTTACCAAACCAACCCTTTGCCTTCAAATGTGCCGCAAAATTGGTCAAGAAAGGCAACAAGTAGGCCTCATACGCCTCAGAACCGGGATCGAGCGTCAACTGGCGGGTACAGTTGGTGCCCTCGTCATAGTACTCAAAAGTCAGATGCCAAGGCACAATCGTATAGCAATCAATTTGCTCCGTAATGCCACAGCTCATCATAAACTCCACCCAACGGTCGAACACGGTATAGTCGTAACTCCAGGTGCCATCCACCGCCTTACGCTTGCCAATCATACTCTCGAAGGGATCCTCCGTCTGAGAGTTCCATGGATGCTGAATGATGCTGGTCGTAATCACCTTCTGTCCAGCAGCCGCCAGCTCCTCCATCAACGGACGCATCAAATCGAAATGCGCCTTACTCCACAAGGGAACCTGGTGAAAACGAGCCACCGCATAGGGATTCTGCCACAAATCTAAATGAAACATCCAATCAGCCGGTTTCGGCAACTGCCGCTTGCTGACCTGAAGCGTAAATGGAAGACTCAGCGATTGTCCGTCGAACATGGCGGTCAACGTTCCTTTATATTTTCCCGGCAAGGCCGATTCAGGCACCTGAATTTCCATCCACAGTGGGCGTACCGTTTGCGACTCAACCGCCATCATAGGTGCCGGATCCAAGCGATCAGCCACCAAGAACGAGTCGAAGGCAGCAGTCAAATGCGCCCCATGATTCTCTTTTCCACTTTTATCCAAATAGCTATCTGTCAATACATAGCGTACAAAATAGGGATGCACCGCCTCTGAGGGTATAACCTCCTTTCCACAACGCAGGTCACTCACAGAGAAACTCAACTGCTTGATGGCTTGCGGAGCCAGCAACACGGCTTGTGCATTCACCCGCTCGCCTCTCCAAGCATAGAGTTCCAACTTTTTTGTCCATGCGGGCACTTCATTCTTTTGATACCGCAGGTCGGTCGTACCCCAGCCTAACTCCACTTGCTTCACCGCTTGCCAAGGAACAGAAGAAGCCGGATGCGGATCCGCACACTCTCGATCCACCTGTTGCGCAAACAGGGGCAGAGCCGCCAACAAAAGCCCTGCCAATACTAAATTCTTTTTCATGATATATAAACAATTAACTTATTGAACACTCCTCATCAACGAGCCGTCATACGCTTGATGATGCTATACGCATTATAGATGCCCAGCTCTCCTGCCTTGCTCAAATCTGCGATACCGTCTGTTGCCTGTCCCAAAGAAAGTTTCGCTAATCCTCGATTGAAATAGGCAGCCGCAAAGTCCGGATCTCGACGAATCGCCTCGTCATAATCGACGATAGCCGCACGGAAATCACGTTGCGCACAACGCAAGTTGGCCCGATTGAAATAGGCAAACACAAAGCTGGGATTCAACTGAATCATTCGATCATAATCACGAATGATCTGCTCATGCTCCACCGCACGTTTGTTATCTCTCAGCTGAGCGGTCTTCACATCATTTGGATTTACAGTGGCGGGACGAGCGGATTTACCGATATTCAGGTTCATCGTGCCATTTGTCAAGTCATAACTCTCCGTGTCCGTTTGTTGAGATTGACTGTAAATCAATTGTTTGTAACGCTCTACCGCCCGACAGAAATAGGCCAACGAGAAATCAGGATTCAACTCGATCACTCGGTTCAGGTCGGCAATCGACTCATTGAAATCCTGCACTAACATAAAATCCATCGCCCGACCAAAGAGCGCATAGGCATTGCTCGGATCTCGATCAATACGGGCGCTATAATCATCAATGGATTGGAAGTGGCGAGCGATCTGATCCTCCGTCAAGGCCCCCTCCTCGTTGGTCAAACGAAGCTGGTGGCTTAATACCATCAGACGGTTAAACTCTTCGACCGATTTATCATAATAAACCAACTTCTTGACGGGATCCGGTTTCTCATAGTAGGTCAACACAAATTGGGGCTCCAGATCGACACGAACATTGCGGTCTTGCACACGCCCACGCACCTCACTTTGGTATTTGCTCTTCCGTTCCGTTTCTTTGTCATACACCACCAAGCGATTAAACTTATTGATGTTACGATCTGACTCCTCACGGGTATTTCGCTCCTCATCTGTCTCCTCCGCATTAGCGGTGGTCTCCTCCTTTTTCGGCAATTGCCCCTTCTTGGCCTGCTCCTCCATACGGATAGCCGCCCAATAGTCCCGATCTGCCCCCGCAACATCGCCCAACTTCCGTTTCGCCTCTGAGCGACTGATAAATCCAGGCAGGAAAGTAGGATATTGATTCAAGACCACATCATAGTCGTCGATCGCACCTCGGTAATCACCTGTCTCAAAACGAAGCAAGGCTCGGTTATATAAAGCCATGTAGTTATCCGGTTGTTGCTCAATCACCACATCAAAGTCCTCGATCGCCCGATTATTATCGCCCACCTGAAAACGGAGCAATCCTCGATTGAAGCGAGCGATCAGGTTATCGGAATCCAAGTCGATTACTTGGTCATAGTCCGCCATCGCCCCTCTCAGGTCGTTCATCTGGTAGCGCACCAATCCACGGTTGATGTAATAGCCACTTTCACGGGTATCGAAGCGGAGTGCCTCGTTGAGGTCGTCCAATGCCTCTTGGAAATGACCCATTTGATAATGTAATATCGCCCGATTACCATAAGCCGGCGGGTAATAGGGATCCATCGAGATTGCCTTGTCGTAATCTGCCAAAGCTTTTAAGGTATCTCCCTCCTCGATATACATGGCTCCACGGGAGAGGTAGGTCATGGCATACTTTGGGTGAGCCGCCAACAGTTCATCAAAGGCCTGCTCAGCCCCCTTGTAATCCTTCTTCTGGATATAGGCGACTGCCATATTGACCAACATCTGGCGATCGGCTGGCTTGAACTCCAACCCCTTCTTATAATCCTCAATTGCCCCATCAAACACATCCTGACTTTGGCGGGCAATACCACGGGCGTAATAGGCTTGCGTTAAAAAAGGGTTCCGCTGAAGACAAAGCGAACAGTCTTCTTCGGCACCCTTGTAGTCATCCAGATTGATTTTGGCAACTGCCCGATAGAAATAAGGCTCCGCTAACCAAGGCTTTGCCTTAATAACCTGATTAAAATACTGGATAGACAGCACATAATCCTCGAAATAGAGCGCATTACGGCCAATCGCCAGCACACGGTCGGTATTGATTTGTGCATGTAATGCGACAAATATACACTGTATGATTAAAAAGAGAATTGCCTTCTTCATCCTTATATAGCTGATTCGGAAAGCAAATGTAAGTAAATTATCTTACTTTCCCGCTATTTTGACCATTATTTACCTACCGCTTTCGCCCGATAAGAGCAACGAGCCGTACCTTTAATGATGCTGTTCAGCTTGCTCTTGTTCAATTGCCGACGAATGGCAGATACATTATCAATAAACACATGGCCAGTAAGGTGCTCACATTCGTGCTGCACAATACGAGCTGCATAGCCAGTGATCGTCTCCTCTCGCTCTTGCCAATCTGCATCGAAATATTTGATACGAATGGATTTCGAACGAGTCACCTTCTCATGCACGCCCGGAAGGCTCAAACACCCCTCCTCCATGGAGTCGGTCTCCTCACTTTTCTCCAAAAACACCGGATTGATCATTGCCCGCTTAAAACCCGCGCACTCAGGGAAATCATCTTTCAACACATCGCCATCAATCACCAATAACCGCAAAGATAAACCCACCTGTGGAGCAGCTAATCCTACGCCATCCGCCTTATACATCGTCTCAAACATATTGGCTACAAGCTGTTTCAACTCGGGATAATCTTTCGTCACCTCCTCAGCCTCTTTCCGCAGAACAGGCTGACCATACAAATAAACCGGTAAAATCATAAATTAAAACGATATTTTTTACTTTCTAAATAGGCTTGCAAGATAATGACCGCACTAATTTCATCCACCAAACCCTTCTCTTGTCTCTTCTTCTTACGCAAACCGCCCTCCAACATGGCTTGATGTGCCATGACAGAGGTAAACCGCTCATCGTAATAGACTACTGGGATGTGAGGAATCGTGCGTTGGAGATGGGTCACAAAAGCCTGCACATACCTCATGTTCTCAGAAGGCTCATTGTTCATCTGCTTAGGTTGGCCCACAACAATCAACTCAACAGCCTCCTTTGCCGTATAGTCCTGCAGGAACTTGACCAGCTCCCCGCTGGGTACGGTCGTCAAACCATTCGCAATCATTTGCAGAGAATCCGTCACCGCTATACCGGTACGTTTCCTTCCATAATCTATAGCTATTATTCTTGCCATGGTTGCAAAGGTACAAATAAAAAACGGAAGAATGGACCAAACTACGTGAAAACCGCACAGTCAACGCACGTTAATAAGCGTTCTTCTCACCCTTGAACATGTTCAAGACGGTGACAATAATAATCTTTAAATCCAGGAAGAAGGTCCAGTTCTCGATATACCACACATCTCTTTTCACACGGCCCTCCATCTGTTCTAAAGTTTTCGTCTCACCTCGGTAGCCGGTCACCTGCGCCCATCCAGTCACACCCGGTTTCACTAAATGGCGTACCATGTATTTATCAATCAGGGCAGAATATTGCTCCGTATGCTTTAACATGTGCGGACGAGGTCCAACAACAGACATATCTCCCAAGAACACATTAACAAATTGTGGAAACTCATCCAAGTTACTTTTTCTCAAGAAATTGCCGATACGGGTCTTGCGAGGATCATCTTTCACTGCTTGCATAGTATCAGCATCCGCATTCACACGCATGGTTCGGAACTTGAAACACTCAAAATCCCGTCCGTACAGTCCGGTTCGTTTCTGTTTAAAAAGAATGGGGCCAGGGGAACTTAGCTTGATCAATACGCCCAAAACCACATAAAGAATCGGATAAATCGTCACCAACACCATTGTTGAGAAGAGCAAATCAAAAGCTCGCTTTAAAAAGCGATTATACATGGATTGAAGCGGCTCTCTGCGAATCGTCAGCAAAGGGATAGATTCTATAACCTCCATTACCATGCTTTTCTTTACATTGCGATAAAACTCCGGGACAATATAAAAACGGATCATATGTTTCTCCGCAAAGTTCAGCAAACGAGCAATCTTACTATCATTCGTACCTGGCAATGTACAGTAAACTTCATCAATATCATGCTTCAACACATAATTCTCCACCTCTTCCGTATTGCCCAAATAATTGGGTAAAGCGTCCTTCAGCGCAATATTATCATCGAAGAAACCAAGCACATTAAATCCATAACTCAGATCATCTTTCATGACTTGATACAGCTCCATACCATTTTTGCCGGCTCCAACAATCACTATCCGCTTGAAATTATAGCCTTTGCGCCGATACAATTTCAACGACATACGCACCAATACACGCCACAAGGCAAACAACACAAGAGCTACCACATAATAAACAAGTAAAAAGGTAGCCATCAAATCACCCACATTCAAGAAGATCAAGCAGGTTGCGAACAACAAGGTCAGTACAGTCACCAAACTAAACGCACGCTGCACAATTTTATCGATAAAGACAACGGAAAGATGCAACTGGAGAGGGACAAAATAGAGTGAAAATAGATAGCAAAAATTCAAGAGCAGCAAGACCTCCCGCTGATTATACGCTATGGCATGCGTATAGGTTAGGCCTAACAACTTCAGCACAAATACAAAGACGGCGTTCAAGACAAACATGTCTCCAACCCCAATCAACCATTGAATTAAATAACCATGTTTTTTATTAAGCACCATCTCACCTAGCTGTTAAGTGCAGCAAAAGTACGTATTTTTTATGGCATAAAAAAGGCCGCACTCGAAGAAGTGCGACCTTTCCTTTTCGTATTTAGATTCCTTATTTTGTAGCTCTCATGATAACTACACGGTTCCAATTATTCTCATCGTACGGCTGCTCATCTGAACCCTTCCACTCAATCGTGATTTGATCAGAAGAAACACCATACTTATCAATCAACTCCTTCGCAACGGCTCTTGCACGCTTCTCAGACAGACCCAAGTTGTAGTTAGAAGTACCCGTCTTCTTATCAGCATAACCAATCACCTTGATCGGTGCATTGTTCTCTTTCACGAACTGAGCCGTGTTGAAGATATTGATCTGCTGATTCTTGTCGATCTTAGAACTGTTCAAACGGAAGTAAACCACATTATCTACATAATTGTTAACCACCTCTGCCACAGCAGGAGCACACTCCGGACAAGATTCCGGACGCTTGCTCAACTCATCATTCTCAGCACGCAAAGCGTTGATTTGGCTATTCAAATCGTTCAACAAAGCGTAATCCATTGGCTCCAATACCTCAAAGTCTGTCTTGCCCAATTTGAAGGTCAAACCTGCGCTCAACTGAACGATACCATCTGTCAAGTGGTACATAGACACACGGTTGAACTGCTCATTCAGCAAAGAGCCCTGCAACTCAACGTTCAAATCAACACGCTTGCTCAAACGGAAAGCAGTCAAGATACCAGCATTCAACGTAGGAGACTCTGTGCGTGAACGCTCGATAGCCTCATCCGTCTTGAAACGTTGCGCATAACCAAGACCAATCCACGGAATCAAACGGAACACCTTCTTCTCATTGTAAGGAGCCCAGAAATTGGTTACATCCCACAACAAATCCACATGAGCTGCTATGTATTTATTGTGTTGCATATACTCAGGACCAACGCCCTCAAACCCGTGAAGAACACCACCGTTCAACTGCGTACGGAATGCTAAATAGGGATTGAACCATTTACCGAATGACACCTGAGGCGCAAAATTCAAGCGACTGCCAAAGCTTGCCTCCGGGTTTTGATCACCCAACAACATGCTGGCACCGCCCGCAATAGAAATAAACCAATTGTCACGTGCTTTGTTCTTTTTGAAGTTGGTCTTATAACCAGCCTCTTTGCTGAATCCGACCATCGGCTGAAACTCCTGTGCACCTAAAGAGAACACAAACGCCGACAACAAAGATAAAAGAAATACTTTAGTCTTCATATTTTCAACATTTTAATTAAACAGTAATCTTTTTTATTCTTTAAAAACGCCACAAAATTAACGCTTTTCTCGATTAAAACAAACAACAGAACACTTTTGTTGCCCAAAATCTCAAGAAACACGTAATAAACTTAAACCAATCTCATCAAAATCCACACGAACTCTTCTCGGCCAATCGAAGCAGATAATGCCCATACGGATTCTTACGCATTGGCTCAGCTACGCACCGCAATTGCGCCTCGGAAATCCAACCCTGCTTGAAAGCTATCTCCTCCAGACAAGCCACTTTTAAGCCTTGTCGTTTCTCAATCACCTCCACGAACGTGGAAGCCTCAGAGAGTGAATCATGCGTGCCGGTATCCAGCCAAGCAAAGCCCCGACCTAACAACTGCACCTTCAATTCTCCCTCTTGCAAGAATTGCTGGTTCACGCTGGTAATTTCCAATTCGCCTCGTGCGGAAGGCTTAATTTGCTTAGCCACATTTACCACCTTATTGGGGTAAAAGTACAATCCCACAACCGCATAATTTGATTTTGGATGAGTAGGTTTCTCCTCGATGCTCAGCACATTACCCGCTGCGTCAAACTCCGCCACGCCATAACGCTCCGGGTCATTCACATAGTAACCAAAAACCGTTGCCTTTGATTCCACTTCCGCTTGTCTGACCGCCTCCTTTAGCATACGAGTAAAACTCTGGCCATAGAAGATATTATCGCCCAAAACCAAACAGACCGCATCATCTCCCACAAACTCCTCCCCGATCAAGAAGGCCTGCGCCAATCCATCTGGCGAAGGTTGCTCCGCATACGAGAAACAGACACCATAATCACTACCGTCTCCCAATAACCTACGGAATCCTGGCAGATCTTGTGGGGTAGAAATAACCAAAATCTCACGTATCCCCGCCAACATCAAAACCGAGATCGGATAATAGATCATGGGTTTATCATAAATCGGAAGTAACTGCTTGGAGACTCCCTTCGTGATGGGATAAAGGCGCGTACCCGAACCTCCAGCTAACACAATACCTTTCATAATATATGCTTTATAGACTATTCAAATTTACTAATCACTTATGGTTTCGTATAGTTATACTCAAACGTATAGACATATCGCTTTGTTCCCTCCAGTGCTCCCGTACCACTATAATTCTTTTGCTCAATGGTCATCTGTGTAATGTAATCTCCCGTGAATATATAACTATAGGTATATTCCGATAAGATTTGAGACACATTAGGAACCGCATACGTATATGCACGAACCGGAAGATATTGACTCGCTTGGCCATATAACAAATTAAGCGGAGAAATCGCTTCAAAACCAACAGGATTATAATCTCCGATCACACGCAAGGGGAAATTGGCAGGACGCATTTGCGTACCATACTCATAGCACATCTCCCGAGCATCTTGCGACTGGGCAAAGCGCACAATATTATTCTTCTCCCATGTATAACGCTCATATTCCGCATACGTACGTGACTCATAGCCTCCTCCAGCCACCGGCCAGGTAGTCACCCAAGAGGTATAGGCAAGTTTGGATCCACTATAATGATAAGAGAACGCATCACTCACATACATCGCATGGCTCACTTGTGGATTCTCTTGACTGATCTTGCGAGTAACAATCACTTCTCCCGACAATCCATATTCCATCAACGTGGAAGCTGATTGCACAGAGGTCACCAACAGCTTTCCATCCGCATACATAAACAGCCACTCTCCACTGCTCTCTCCCGTCAACCGAACGCTATTGATCTTGCCATCCGGGTCGTTGTATGCAATGGTAGCTGAAAAAACAGGAATAGCTTCTTCCTGTTCATAACAGGAAACTCTCGTCAACTGATTCAACACCGGAGCGGGCGTATCCTCCTTATCACAGGCCGTAAACCCTAAGAGAACACAAAGACATAAGTAAAAATGTCGTATAGAAACCTTCATCCTTTTCTCTCCATTTTGACGGACAAATGTAGGACTTTTCTTTGGATAAATAAGCGCATTTAATATGCCACAAAACATGTTGGCCTCAAACAAATAAAACCATACCTTTGCGCACAATAGCAAACGTATCGCAAACAGCTATTGGCAAAGAGTTTACAATAAGCATGATCTAAATAAAACAATATCTAAAACTCAACAAAATGAAAATGAAACAGCTTACAGTAGCGGCATTCACTCTGCTACTTACGGTTTCTTGTTCAGAAAAAAAACAAGATTTCCCCTTTCGGAATCCCGATCTGCCGATTGAGGAGCGTATTGAAGACTTGCTTTCTCGGTTAACGCCTGAAGAAAAAGTGGGGCAAATGATGCATGAGACGCCTGCTATCGAACGCTTAGGCATCCCTCCCTACGACTGGTGGAACGAGGCGCTACATGGTGTCGCTCGTGCCGGACAAGCCACGGTCTTTCCTCAAGCCATCGGTATGGCAGCCACATTCGACAATGAGGCCGTATTACGAACCTTTACAATGGTCAGTGATGAGGCCCGAGCCAAATATCATCACTACCAAGCGAATAAAGAGTATGATCGCTACAAAGGTTTGACCTTCTGGACACCAAACATCAACATCTTCCGTGACCCGCGTTGGGGACGCGGCATGGAGACCTACGGTGAGGATCCTTATTTGACTACCCAAATGGGTGTAGCCGTTACCAAAGGATTGCAGGGTGACGACGATAACTGCTTCAAGACCCATGCCTGCGCCAAGCACTATGCCATCCATAGCGGACCGGAATGGAACCGCCATGAGTATAACGCAGAGGCAACTCCTCGTGATCTGTATGAGACCTATTTGCCTGCATTCGAGGCATTAGTCAAAACAGGTAACGTGCAAGAGGTGATGTGCGCTTACAACCGTTTCGAGGGAGAACCCTGCTGCGGTAACGATAAGCTCTTGATCGACATCTTGCGCAACAGCTGGGGCTATAAAGGCATCATCCTCTCCGACTGTGGAGCGATTGATGACTTCTGGGTGAAAGATAAGAACACTCCTCGCCATGAGTCACACCCCGATTGCGAGAGCGCTTCCGTGGATGCGGTCTTGAGCGGTACAGACTTAGAGTGTGGCGCCAGCTACCGCATCCTGACAAAAGCCTTGGAGCACGGAACAATCACGGAGAAAGATCTCGATGTCTCCCTGCGCCGCTTGCTGAGAGGCCGTTTTGAATTAGGTATGTTTGATCCGGACGAGCGTGTTCCCTATGCGCAAATTCCTTATAGCGTAGTCGAAAGTCCAGAGCACGTGGCACAAGCCTTGGAGATGGCACGCAAGAGTATCGTCCTGCTGAAGAACCAGAACAATCGCCTCCCGTTAGACAAGAACTTGAAGAAGATCGCCGTGGTTGGACCGAATGCCGCTGACTCCACCATGCTGTGGTCAAACTACAACGGCTTCCCCACCAAGACTACCACTATCTTGGAAGGTATCCGTGCCAAGGTGCCCAACGCTGAGGTTGTCTATGAGTTAGGTTGTAACCATACGGCCGATTTTGTCATTACAGATCTGGGTAACTATATCACCACCTCTACCGGACAAGGTTTTACGGCTGAATACTTCAACAACACCGACTTCAGCGGTGAGCCTGTTTATAAAGGCACAGCGAAAGAGTTGCATTACACGACAGGAGGCAACACCCAATTTGCACCTAACGTGAACTTGTCAAATTTCACAGCTCGTTTCACAGGTGTCTTCGAGGCCCCCATGGATGGTCCCATCGAATTTAAGCTATCAGGTAATGATGCGTTCCGCCTCTTTATCGACACAGCTAAAGTCGCTGAGGTATGGTCAAATGAATATGGTGCAGAACGCATATACACGCTGCAAGCCGAGAAGGGCAAGAAGTATCCAGTCAAGATCGAGTACATGCAATTATTAGGCAGTGCCGACTTGAACTTCACGGTAGGCGTACGTACACCTGTGGATTGCCAAGCAACAGCCAACAAGGTGAAAGATGCGGATGTGATTGTCTATGTAGGCGGTATCTCTCCCCGTTTGGAGGGTGAAGAGATGCCGGTAGATGCCGAAGGATTCCGCAAGGGAGACCGCACGAACATCGAGATTCCCAAAGTCCAGAAAGAGATGGTCAAGGCATTGGTAGCGACAGGGAAACCGGTAGTCTATGTGGTTTGTACAGGTAGCGCATTGGCTTTGAACTGGGAGAATGAGCATGTGGATGCGATCCTCAATGCTTGGTATGGTGGTCAAGAGGGTGGTACAGCTGTTGCGGATGTGCTCTTTGGCGACTACAATCCGGCTGGCCGTCTGCCGATCACGTTCTATAAGTCCGTGGATCAGTTGCCCGACTTTGAAGACTATAGCATGAAGGGACGCACCTATCGCTACATGACGCAGACACCGCTCTATCCCTTTGGTTATGGTTTGAGCTATACGACTTTTGCTTACAGCAATGGCGCACTCACCAAGACAAAGATCGCAGCCAATGAGGGCGTTACCTTGACATTTGATGTAGCAAACACAGGCAAGCGAGACGGCGATGAGGTTGCACAGGTCTATGTCAAGAACCCGAATGATCCAGCAGGTCCGATCAAAGCCTTGAAGGCATTCAAGCGTATCAGCACCAAAGCGGGTGAGACTCAAAAAGTCAGCGTCCAGCTTGCACCGGAGTCCTTCCAGTCATTCAACGACAAGACGCAAACCATGGAAATCAGACCGGGTAAATACCAACTGCTTTATGGTTCCTCTTCCGCTGATAAAGATTTGAAGAAAGTGGATTTGGTGATTGAATAATCTTCACCGTCACCCTATTTTTTATTGCCCATGGTTTTGGAAAATCACGGGCAATCTCTCAAAAAACATTGCCCGTGGTTTTTTATTTCCACGGGCAACGTTTTGTAAAACGATGGGCAACATTTTTTGCTCGCACGGGCAATGTTTTTGAGCCCATTCAGGAACGGGTTAAAGTCCGTTCTTTATCTTCTCATTCAGTTCATCGACCAGCTCTTTGTATTGATAGCGATTGCCCATAAAACGCATGTCGGTTAACGGATCACTATCTAAGATATGCTCCATCAACTCGGAGGGAGCCGGCGTAGCAGGCAATGCGGCATATTCCTCATACGTATAGGTGAGAAAAGCCACGTAACGCGAGATGCCCCGATTATCCAGCCACCAACCATCTTGCAACCGGGTCGGATAGGTGAATTGCTCCCCGATCTTGACATCAGTAATCGCAGGGTAAGCCACGATTTTCTTCCGATCCGCACTCAACGTAACCGGCACATAGCGACTGTAATCTTTGCGCATCTTATAGATGACCACCTTGGGTGTAGCTGCGACAATTTGTCGAGAATTTGAGCCTGGAGTCATTGACAGAGCGGGTTCCGCCTTTTGCCGAGCACTCTCTCGGCTGCTGCTACATCCCACCACTATTCCGACAGACGCTAACATCAAGGTTATAATACTTTGTTTCATCTTTCCAGATTATTTATTGCGGCAAATGTAACGAAAACAATGTATTTACAGTCTATTACAAACAAAAAAAGACGCCACAAATCCGTGACGTCTTTCTCTGTTCATACGTATTCTCCGTTTATTTCAACTCCTTGATGCGGATATTACGGAATTTCACCGGCGAGCCATGGCCCAAGAAACCGATATGTCCCTTCTTATTGAAAAGACCCGGATGCTCTTTGTGATCTGCCGTGCCATTCTTCGTTGCCTCACGGATATTTCCCTCCAAGATGACCTGTCCATTGACCGTGACCTTGATGTTATCCCCATTGGCAATGATCTCCTCGGTGTTCCACTCTCCCGCAGGCTTGAAGGCACTGTGGTGATCCGTTTTCGCCGGGATAATGCCATAGACCGAACCATGATGCTGCAAAGGCGTGATGTCCTTATAAATCGGATGCTCGCAATCCAACACCTGGATCTCCATACCTACGTAAGCCGCATCTCCCTCCATCGGTGTACGAATGCCGATACCATTGTTCGCACCCGGTGTTAACTGGAAGTCAAAGCGATAGATAAAGTTGGCATACTCATCCTTCGTATAAAGGTTGCCACCGAAACTCTTGGTCGGCACGCAAGCGATGCACCCATCCTGCAAGATGTAATCCACCGTGTTGCCTGTCCATTCGTGCATGTTGGTGCCATCAAACAAGACCTTGAAGCCCTCCTTCTTCTCCTGCTCAGAAAGCTGGAACGGCTCTTGTTTCGGCAGTTCTTTCACGTAAATATCACGGAAGAAGCAACGGCTGCCATGTGCCTGCAACTCGATCTGCTCAATCGGCAGGATCGGCTGGCTACGATCCCAATAGTTCTCCATGATGACATTATCAACCACCAACTCACCGTTGAGCTTGACAGTCACACGATCACCCACCATCTTGATGTAGAAACTGTTCCACTCACCCAACTTATTGTCAGCCACCTTCAGCGGATTACGCTCGTTCTTTGCGTTGTTGTAGAGTCCGCCTGAACCTACCTGTGCGCCCACATTGACACGAGAGGTGTCCCAAATCTGTACTTGCGGTGTCGCACGGAGGTAGATACCGGCATCCGGCTCCTTGCCATTCGGGTCGAGCATCCAATCCACATACATCTCGAAGTCGCCATATTGCTTCTCCGTACAGAGGTTATCGTAGCCACTGCCCTCAAAGACAATCAAGCCGTTCTTTACGAACCAGTCTTTGCGCATCCGCTCATCGGCAGCCTTCTGCTCTTTCTCCAGCTGAGCCGGGGTCATCTTATAGCGTTTGTAAGGATTGCCATCGCCATCCTTGCCAACCATTCCCTTCCAACCTGTCAGATCCTTGCCGTTGAAAAGCGATACAAAACCCTCCTCGTCGCCTAACTTCTCTAAGTGCTGCTTCAAGGCGTCAATGTCATAACGCGCATCCTCGCCATCAAACATACCCAGCACACGAGTCAAGATCGCCTTCACGTTCTTTCCTGAATACTCCGGATGACTCCGGGCGATGTTCCAAACCGCATAGGTAGCCGCAGAACGTACCTCCGCATTACTATCATCGAGGAATTGCGAAGCATACATCAAACCAATAAAGGTACCCGTCTGTTGCACTTGCTGCAAGATCTGCACCTTTTGCTTGTTGTCCTTTGCAATCTCCATCGCCTGACGCAAACGGATCAATCGGTTCTCACCCGTCATCTTCGGGTTGGAAGCAAGCTGCACATAGCGAGTCAATGCCTTGTCGCGTACCTGTGCATCCGTAGTGTTCTTCGCGATCACATACAACGGATCAGCGGCCTCATCACCCTTCCAAACCAACAAAGCCTCCAAAGCAGCATCCTTCGCAGCACCTTTACCCTCCATGAATCCTGACACGATCATCTTCAACGCATCAGCCTCACCGGTAGCGGAGAGTACCTTATAATACAGATGTTTCTTGCTGTCGCCCGCTTGCACCATCCGACGGTTTACGTTCTGTACCATCGTCTTGGGAGTCTGCTTCGCAATGGCTGCAATGATGGCATCCTGTATAGGAGCAATCGCATCCGCCTCAGCCGTCTCCAACATGCCACACAGCAACGTGAAGTCTTTCTCTGCCACTACATCCTTCAATGCGGTATAAGCAGCCGTCTTCACCGCAGGCGTACCACTCTTGATCTGATCCAAAACCGTATTCAAGTTTGCGTCTGCCTTGCGATTGGCCAACAGCTCTAATCCGGCAATCTTACCGGCCTCACCCGCTGCGGGAATCACTTTCGCTACGGCCTGGTCAATATCGCCCGCAAAGGCCAGCAAAGCATCCTGTCCCAGTAAGACCACCTGCTTATCATTGCTCTTCAAAAGATCAGCTAACGCCGGAATCACGCTCTTGTCACCAATCTTCACCAATGCCCACACAGCAGCTTGACGAACATCAAAATTGGTATCATTCAGCTGATTCAAGATCACCTGCTTGGCCGGTAGATCGAAACGTACCTCCAAATTCTTGATCACGTCATGCTGGTTCGGACGCTTACTCTCCCTGCCAATCCAGTTGAGCACATCCACCTTCACCTCCGGTTTCGCTTTCATCACGGTCTTCATCAACTCCACATAGAGCGCTTGATCCGCATAGGCGGAAGCGAAGTTCAGAGCCGCATTGCGATAATCCTTATCGGCATCTTTCAACGCTGTCTGCAATAACTTATGGGTGTTAGCCGGCTGTTGCGCGAAAAGCACCTCCAAGGCAGCCTCACGCGTCTGGGTAGCTCCAGCCTTCGTAGCCTTCTTGAGCAAATCAGCCGCTGCTTTCTCCGCCTCTTTGGCATTGCCATTCGCTGCGATCCGCTTGATCAAAGCGATATAAGCCTCGTTCGCACCCGTAGGCTCCATGGTGTAGTTCACCGCCGCTGCCGCATTCGCCAAATCCTTCAACGAAGCCACTGAACCACACTGGCTC
>OBLI01001698.1_pt1 | contig 20692 bp, 16 predicted proteins | sample 1519701 | NCBI WGS metagenome assembly OBLI01 (sample SAMEA3663005, study PRJEB22513) | pig gut metagenome | biome: pig gut; feature: pig-associated habitat; material: faeces | place: France | collected 2012
TACAAGAAGAATATGTTTGCACTGCTCGACAAACCTGGATATGAGGCTGAGAGCAAGGCTATCAAGGCTCGTATTGCTTCGGAAAAATAAATATCAGCTAGAATATTATGACAAAGCCATATCCCAAAATAGGGGGATATGGCTTTGTCTTCCATAAACGTTAAATGAAGAAATACCTTATTATCTTATCTGCCTTGCATACCTTAAATTCAAATGCACATGAAGATGCAGTTGAATGGAAAGTAAGCACGCAGACAACAATCAGTTCAGGAGACAACAACCCATTTTGGCTTAATGCCAACAAATACGGACTTAGTTCGCTCGACACGAGCAATGGCTATCTAAGAGCTTCATTGGCAAAGAATGCCACTGTGGATTCATTAGGACAATTTAAATGGGGAGGAATGGTTGACATTGCCACGGCATTCAACTATTCCAGTACTTTTATTGTCCAGCAGGCTTTTCTAGAAGGCAGATGGAAGAAAGGTGTTTTGACAATCGGCAGCAAAGAGTATCCTATGGAACTGAAGAACCAATCACTAAGTACCGGTTCACAGACCTTAGGCATCAACGCACGCCCCGTTCCACAAGTCAGAGTTGCACTTCAGGACTATTGGACACTTCCATTTGCCAACGGGTGGATGGCAATCAAGGGGCATGTTGCCTTCGGCATGACCACCGACCAGGGATGGCAAAAGGAATTCACACATCTTAAATCACGTTATACAGAGAGTGCGCTCTACCATTCAAAAGCCGGATACTTGCGAATTGCCGATACCAAGAAGAAACGTCCCCTCTCTCTTACATTGGGACTTGAAATGGCAGCCCAATTCGGCGGAACAACATACATATTCGACCAATACGGCAAAATGCTCGTGCTTGAAAACGACAAAGGTATCGACGCTTTCCTGACTGCATTATTCCCTGGTGGAGCAGATACCAGCGAGACGGTTTATCAGAATGCCAGAGGAAATATTGTTGGCAGTTGGGTAGGACGCCTTGATCTAGACTATCCCAAGTGGTCGCTCGGAATATATGCCGACCACTACTTCGAGGACCATTCCTCAATGTTTCTGCTTGACTACGACGGCTATGGCGAAGGAACGGAATGGGACACTGCCAAAAAAAATAGATTTCTTCTGTACGATATAAAAGACATAATGTTAGGGTTGGAATTAAAATTTAAGAATTTCAGCTATATTAACAATATCGTGGCAGAATACGTTTATACTAAATACCAAAGCGGTCCCATATACCATGACCACACACAGCTATTACCCGACCATATCGGCGGCATTGACAACTACTACAACCATCATCTCTACACAGGATGGCAACATTGGGGACAAGCCATAGGCAACCCGCTATACATATCCCCAATATACAACACCGACGGAAAGATTGAATTCAAGAACAACCGCTTTGTGGCATATCATATAGGCATCTCAGGTCAACCGTCCAAAAGCATAGATTATCGAATTCTTTCCACTTGGCAAAAGGGATACGGCACATACAAGCGCCCTTTCCCCGACCCGAGATTCGGTTTTTATTGCATGGGAGAGGTGACATTCAGGATAAAAAAAGGCTGGGGCATCACGGCTGCAATGGCATTAGACCGCGGCAAGCTCACAGGCAATAATTTCGGCATGCAAGTGACTGTAACAAAGTCAGGTATATTGTCAAGATAGTATTATCACTTTAAACGTCTTGAATATCAACTTTAGATCATATAGGAATGAGGCATTATCCACATATTCCATATATAAGCGTATCTTATCCTGCATAATCACGTTTATGTAATAATCCTCAGGATCCTCAGCTTTCTCCATAAGTTCATTCTCATTACGGAACTTGATGGAGGCGGGATCAGTAATGCCTGGACGCACATCCAATACGTGCATCTGTTCGGGAGTCCAGTAATCCACATAGTGGCGTACCTCGGGACGAGGTCCCACCAAACTCATGTCACCCACTAATACGTTGATTAATTGAGGCAGTTCATCCAACTTGAATTTGCGTATGAAATAACCCGAACGAGTCACTCGCGGGTCACGCCCACCAATAGTCACCAACGACCCCTTGTCAGCCCCGACACGCATTGAACGGAACTTGAAAATACGGAAGTCCTTGTTATACCTTCCTACCCTCACTTGACGATAGAAAACAGGACCTTTGGAATCCAACTTTACCCAAAGAGCCACAATCAAAAGCACCGGACTGAGAACCAACAGTCCACAGCCCGATGCCACTATATCGAATAAACGCTTTATCATAACGCCTTGACAATATCACAAAAATTAGAAATGACATATTCTACATCCTCCTCGGTCATCTTTGTATTCAGAGGAAGCGTGATTTCATTCTCATACATACAATAGGCATTAGGGAAGTCCTTGATGTCAAATCCAAGAGCCTTGTAGGCAGTCATCATAGGCAGGGGCTTGTAGTGAACATTGGTGGCAATGCCACGCTCAGCCATCAGCTCAATCACCCTGTTAACATCCTCACGAGTGCGTCCAATCAGACGCAAAAGATAGAGATGGTGGGAAGAGCAGTGATCGGCATCCTCATGATTGAGATATACCACCTTGTGGTCAGGCTCAGAATCAAGGTTTAGACAATCTATCGCCTTATTATACATGGAGACGTAATTTCTGCGCTTGGTCAATATCTCAGGATAGCGCTCAAACTGCACCAGTCCCATAGCAGCCATGATGTCGGTCATATTGCACTTATACCATGGTCCGATTATGTCATACTCCCAAGCTCCGAGCTTTGTCTTGGCCAAAGCATCCTTGTTCTGACCATGTAGCGAGAACAACTGGCTTATGCGATACAGCAGCTCATTCCATGTCTCGCCCTCTCTCTTGGGCACTGTTGTCATATAATCCACATCAGTAGGAACAACATCTTTGCCGAATGACAAGTTCCATGTCATTGCCCCACCCTCGGCAGTGGTAAAATTCTTCACTGCATGAAACGAGAAGGAAGAGAAGTCGGCTATTTCTCCTGCCATCCTTCCTTTCCTGTTTGCACCAAACGAGTGGGCACAATCGGCACTGACAATTATCCGGCCAATCTTAGCCTGCAAGGCATTGGCAGGACGGAACAGATGCTTCTTCGCCTCAATTATCTCATACACACGGTCATAGTCGGCCACTATTCCTGCTATATCCACAGGTACAATCACCTTGGTATGCTCAGTGATGGCCTCAGCCAGCTGGTCGTAATCCATCTCGACACAATTCTTCTGAGAGTCAACCATAACTAACTTGCAACCTATATGTTGCGTCACAGATGCTGTGGCTGTATATGTGTATGCTGGAACTATCACCTCGTCATCTGGCTTGAGGTCAAGCAGATGAAGCACCATCTCCATTGAGGCCGTAGCAGAATTGAGACACACGGCCTTGGCTGTATGTAGGTATTCTGATATCAGTTGTTCCAACTTCTTGGTGCGCGGACCAGTAGTTATCCATCCGCTCATGATGGCATTCTTCACTTCTTCTGCCTCCCGTTCTGTCATATCAGGTGGCGAGAAGGGTACATTACGCAAATTCATTGTCATGATGTTAAAAAATTATCTATTTGATTCAGCATTAAACGGCTTATGCATCATTACCTTATAGATGCCCACAAAATATCCCCATCCATAACTGAGATGAACAGTGAGGTAAATAATCGGCTGATAGGCTATCAGCCTCCAATTGCCCGTCTTGGCTATAGACTTGAATGTGAACCAACAAGACAGCAACAGATACAATACCAGGACAATAGCATACAACAATGCAATAATCCAATGCATCCAGCCCAGTACCGCCCCGAAGATTAATCCCAAGACGAAGGCAAGGGGGAAAAACTGCCGTATGGTGGCAGGCGCCCCAAGCTTCTTATTTACCAAGGGCTTATACAAGCCGTATTGGTAAAACATCTTCCTCACCTTGCCAATCTTGTCGCGTGCATAATACTTGGTTACGATGCTCGGTATGAGATAAATCTTTCCACCGTTCTTGACAATTCGCCCGTTGAGCTCGTCATCCTGGTTACGCACAAGTTCTGTGTCATAGAGTCCGACTTTGTCAAACACTTCGCGCCTGAAACAACCAAAAGGAACGGTATCAACGCGTCTTACCTCATCACAACCGATACGAAAATATGAGTTGCCCATACCGAATGAACTGCTCAGCACTTCAGCTATGGCAAGCTCCTTGACCGAAGGTCCGCAAGGCAGAGTAGCGCACAATGCTCCCACATTATCAGCATCGAGTTCTCTGAGATTCTTTACCAATACCGAAAAATAATTGGCGGGATATTCCACATGTCCGTCAAGGCGGATAATGACATCCCCCTTTGATGCTTTTATTCCCTCGTTCATGGCATAAGGCACAATCTTCTTAGGATTGTCGAGCATCTTGATAAAAGGATACTTCATGGAGTAAGATGTGATGATATCGCGCGTCTTGTCGTTGCTTATGCCATCTACAAATATAATCTCCAGGTCATCCTTAGGATAATCTTGTTCGAGAATGGATTCAATACATTGTGAAATATATTTCTCTTCGTTGTAAACCGGGCAAACTACTGATAACATATTATCTGATAACACTTATTTATATATGTTCCTCAACTCCTCGGAAGTGCACGTTCAGTTCATGTAGATGCTCAAGAAGCGTACCAAGTGGAGTGCCTTGGGTCATCTTGGCAAATGCGTTGACATCCTTGGGGAAGCACTTGCCGCCATATCCAAACTTGCCGTCAGGACCGGGAACGTATGTATGAGTGTCATTGATATAACCCGAAAGCAGCACACCGGTATGGACTTTTCTCCAGTCGGCCCCCATCTGTTCGCAATATTCCCTACAAGCATTAAAATAAGTAACCTTATATGCTCCAAACACATTGTGCATATACTTTGTCAGCTCAGCCTCAAGCGGACTCATTACCGTGAACTTCTTACCTACAAAGATTTTGGTGAGCAGCTCTTGTGCACCAGTAAATACCATTGTCTGCTTCTTGAAGTCTTCGATGTGGGTACGCTCGGTCAGAAACTCTGGCATATAGCACACCTGGTGTCCGGTCTCGCGCGAGAGCATGGCGCTTGTTCCCGGCAGTATAGTGGTACGAACGAAAACGGGCACATCAGGAAGATTTGAAATAAGCTCTTTCATAAGAGTCAGGTCTTGTGTGCCGTCGTCTTCTGTAGGTACATGGATCTGCAGGAAAGCTATGTCGATATTACTCAAGTCATCATTATAACCCTTTGGAGGGTCGCTGATGAACAGTTTGCACTCTGGATTGTTGTGTTCCAACCAATCTTTCAAGGCTCCTCCAACGAAGCCACATCCAATAATTCCAACGTTAATCATATTGGTTTTATAATAAAATATTGATTATTTTTATACATTATACCTTTTCTTTATCCAAGACCTCAAATACTGAGTTTTTGCTGATATATTCAGGAACAATATGCTTCATCATCCTTACAATGTCGATATCCGATAGAGAATCACATTTATCGCCCATTTCGATTATCTGTTTGTTTACGATGGCATAATCATATTGTTTAACCTTAGCTATTCTGATTTTGTCGTGGAAAGAGGGTATGGTGGTTTCTTCCGTACTCAACACTTCCTCATATAGCTTTTCTCCAGGTCTCAGACCTGTGTATTTTATCTCAATATCCTTGGCACCGCTAAGCTTGATCATTCTCTTTGCCAAGTCGGCTATTTTCACAGGGGCACCCATGTCGAACACAAATATCTCACCACCGTTGCCTTTTACCCCAGCTTCAAGCACCAACCGACAAGCCTCGGGGATTAGCATGAAGAACCTGATGATGCCGGGATGAGTTACCGTTACAGGACCGCCTTTTTTTATCTGTTCGCGGAACAATGGTATGACCGAACCGTTGGAGCCAAGTACATTGCCAAACCTTGTGGTTACGAATTGTGTCGCCCCATTGACTTTGCCCCCCTTGATGGCCTGGTCGAGACTCTGCACATAAATCTCGCATATACGTTTGGAACATCCCATGACATTGGTGGGATTGACCGCTTTATCGGTAGATATCATGACAAACTTGGCAGAACCGTATTTGACGGCAAGGTCGGCAATGTTTTTGGTTCCGATGATATTATTCCTGATGCTTTCAGAAGGATTGTCCTCCATCATCGGTACATGCTTGTAAGCCGCAGCATGGAAAACATATTCCGGTCGGTATTTAGCAAAGATCCGCTCCATATTCTTTTGGCAACATATGCTTGTCACAATCGTATGACATTCCAATTCAGGCCATTTGTCGGCCATCATCAGCCGGATGTCATGTTGTGGAGTCTCTGCTTGGTCTATCAGAACTAGACGCTTTGGAGCAAAATTGGCAATCTGTCTTACCATTTCGCTGCCGATGCTGCCGGCAGAGCCTGTAATGAGGATTGTTTTACCCTTGATATCATTAGCAATGGCTTGTGTGTCAACCATAATCTGCTTCCTTGGGAGCAACTCCTCCACATCCACCTGATGAAGCATGTTTCCGTTTACGATGGGCGACACGCCATCCCATTCAAATTCTTCGGGCATCATATAGAGCTTGATGCCGTTGTCTGTGAGTAAGTCGATAAATTCCTGGTCGGCACAAAAGTCAATAGCGGAAATCGGAGGTACTATAATAGCTTCGATGTCGTCCCTTTTCATTCGAGTGATGAGACTATTGCTCACGTATAAGATTGGCATGCCCACAAGATATTTTTTATTATGTTCGGTTGTGGGCGAAACAAATCCTTTGATAATGTATTTTGAAGGATGTTGGCTCCTTATACTCTTTGCTATACTTACACTTTGCGATTTTGTGCCATAAATATATGCACTTTTGGCATTAACGTTTACATCTACCACATCAAACAAAGTCTTTACAAGCACCCTGACAGCCCACATAGACAAAGTACCGAAGCAGAATGCAAATAATGTGATTCTTAATCCAGGGAATATTGTATTATCATCATCAATAAACAGTATCCTTATGACAATGACACACAAAGTACCAATAACATTTGCACAAGCCAATTGGTATAGGTCAACGAAAGAGGAATATCGTATTACATTTGAGTATGTGTGAAATACCCGGAAACCTATCATGTAAAATATAAGACATAGCGATATCACGCCAACCTTTTGCCAGAAAAAATCCACGATACCATCGCCGCCTATAAAACAGTAATAGCCAAACAGGTAGAAACAAAAGAGTAATAGGCAGTCAGCAGCAAGAATGCACCAATAAGGTAACGCATTGCGGCTGAAATACCAATTGATGAACTTATGTATTGTTTGAATTATCATATTTTTATCTTCTCTGTCCACTTTTTATTTATAAACGAACACATATTAAAAATATTGCACCCGAATTAACAAAATAACAATCAAAATAATAATATTCTCATTTTGGAGGGTGAACTATCGCAACATATTCTTATTTTCGTTACTATACTCATCAAGGATTGTTGGACCTCCACCCAAGATGTATCCCTTAATCTTGCGCCTTTTCAATCTCCTACAGCGTTTCACGCAACTATAGCGACGCTCTGAATTGAGTGTTATGTCATCAAAGGAATCAGCGATGCCTTTTCAACACACTCGCTATTCACAATGTCACTAAACTCAATATTGCCTCTATTTATACATGGTCCCATAATAATATCACATAAAAAAATAACTTATTGCAGGTGAGAAAAACCCACATTCGAATGCAAAGGTACAAATAATTTGTATGCAATCCAAGCATTTAGACCATTGTTTCCACTCATTTACAACTTTTTAACAAACCAATGCTGTTTTTATAACCACTCAGCACCCATGTAAAACATGCGCAGCCAAGGCCAGAATGGGCGACAAGAATATCCAGAACCGATGGATGTAAATTTTACACGATCACTTTTTTCTTCAGTTTTATCTATTGTTAACGGATATATCTGCATTTTTCTTGCATATACGATAAAAATTTGCTAATTTTGCGGCGATTTTATAAAATCCACAATAATGAAGATATACAAGAAACATATACTTTGCGTGATTGTTGGAATGACATGTCTTGCTACCATCTTGTCTTTCACTGCCATAACAGGAAATGACAATCTAATCAGTGATAAAGGTTACAAGCTTGTATTTTCTGATGAGTTCAACCTTCCCAACGGTTCGCAGCCCGACAGCACCAAGTGGAAAAGATGCCGTCGCAATCCAAGCCGTTGGGCAAGATGGATTTCCGACAGTAAAGATGTGGTATATATCAAGAATGGCAGACTCGTGTGTAGAGCAATACCCAACAAGGACTTGAAAGCAGACACAGCCAAAATGTTGACGGGGGCGGTGGAGACTATGGACTTGTTTGACTTTACCTACGGCAAGGTAGAAGTAAGGATGAGGACAAACGTCAAGAGTGGCAATTCACCCGCCGCATGGATAAGAAATGACCCTAAGAAACACAAGTTATACTCTGAGATTGACATAATGGAATCGTTCGGAAAGAGGAAGGAGGTCATACAGACCATTCACTCCGAATATACCGTCAACACCAAGAAGCATGGTGAGAAAAACCAGTTCAGGAAGGACATTGACATCACCAAGTGGCATGTATATGGTATTGCATGGACCCCCACTGAGGTAGTCTGGACCATCGACGGAAAGGAAACTGGCAGATACATAAAATCCTCGTCAGTGGCAATGCAGGCAAAAAATCAGTGGACATTCTTCCAACCAATGTTTCTGCGTCTTAACCAAAGCCTGTGCAATGGCAACATGGGGCTCTATCCCGACACTAAAGCTACCTATGTTACAGAGTTTGACTGGATTAGGGTGTATAAAAATTTAACAAACATGTTCAAATAGTTCAGATTTATATAAATTTAAAGACTGACGATTATAACTTCACTATAATAAAAAAATATGAAAACGATAATGCTTGTTTTCGGTACACGTCCCGAGGCTATAAAGATGTGTCCGTTGGTAAAGGAATTCCAAAAGCGCACAGATGTATTTAATACTATAGTATGCGTCACAGGTCAACACAGGGAAATGCTTGATCAAGTACTTAATATTTTTGATGTAAAGCCAGATTTTGATATGAATATTATGAGACAAGGGCAAGACTTGACAGATGTAACTGTACGTATCTTAACGGGTATGCGCGACATATTCAAGACTTGTAAACCTGATGTCGTTTTAGTACATGGTGATACCACAACTTCAACAGCAGCCTCTCTTGCCGCATTCTATGCACAAATACCAGTGGGACACGTTGAGGCAGGTCTGCGTACTCACAACATCTATAGTCCTTGGCCTGAAGAGATGAACCGTCAAATAACAGGACGTATCGCTAAATATCATTTTTCGCCGACTCTTCTATCAAAGAAGAATCTTATTGAAGAAAGAGTTTATGGTGATATTTATATTACTGGCAATACTGTCATAGATGCACTTCATATGGTTGTTGATAAATTGAAGAATGACAAGAATCTATCTTTAGAAAAAGAAAAGAAGTTGTTTAATGCTGGTTATGACGTGTCAAGGCTAAATAATGATAAAAAACTTGTCCTTATAACAGGTCATCGCCGAGAAAACTTTGGCAGTGGATTTATTCGCATGGTAACAGCAATGAAGGATTTGTCTGAGAAATATAAGGATGTCGATTTTGTGTATCCCATGCACCTCAATCCTAACGTAAGAAAATCTATTCATGAAGTGTTTGGAGAGAATTTGAAACAGCCAAATTTCTTTTTTATCGAACCACTTCAGTATATCGAGTTTGTTTATTTGATGGAAAAGTCAACAATTGTACTGACAGATTCTGGAGGTATCCAGGAAGAAGCTCCAGCATTAGGCAAACCTGTTCTTGTAATGCGTGATACGACAGAAAGACCAGAGGCTTTAGCTTATGGAACTGTTCATTTGGTTGGCACTGATTATGATAAAATAATTAGCGAAGTGTCAATGCTTTTAGAAGATATAAATGCTTATGACAAAATGTCAAAAGCAGTAAATCCATATGGTGACGGAAATGCTTGCAATCGCATTGTCCGTATATTAAATGATGAAAATGTCGATCAATACAAAGTTTAAGCAATATGCAAATAATATTTATAGTTCCATCAATATCCGACTCTCATTACAGGAATCGCATCGTAGAGTTTATAGATAAAGGATATACTGTCAATGTCTATGGATTTGAAAGGAAAAATTCAAACAAAAAGCCTAATTTGCCTTATAATATAAGTATTTTAGGCTCTATAGCTGATAAAAATTATACTCAACGTATTAAACTATATATAAAAAAATTTAGAGAACTGGGTAAAAGACATAACCCACAAAAAGATGTCTTTTACTTATGTGGTTTAGACATTGCTATGTTCTTCCATTTTTTTAACCCTGGTTTTGAATACATTTATGAAGAATGTGACCTTACTCATACATATACGAGGTTAAAAGGAGTATTAGAATATATTGATCTGAAAATTATCAAATCTTCCATATTGACGATATTGACATCAGAGGGCTTTGTCAATTATCATTTTAATGGAAATAAACCTAACAATGTTTGTTTGGTGGAAAATAAACTTAATCCAACAGTATTAGATTATAAAGTTCCTCCAAGAAAACAATTTGATAAGAATACCATTTCTATTGGGTTTGTTGGAGCCCCACGTTTCGATTCAATATATAATTTTATTGACGTATATTGCAGAACTTTTCCACAACATATATTTCATATTTTTGGAGGTCCTGTACCAACACAATTTGAAACTCTTAAGAAATACAAGAACTGCATATTCCACGGTTTTTTTCATAATCCTGACGATCTTCCAGAAATATATAGTAAGATTGATCTTGTTCTTTCGACTTATGACACAAAATATGAGAATGTACGTTTTGCAGAACCGAATAAAATATACGAGTGCATGTATTTTGAAACTCCCATAATCGTTAGTTCCCATACGTTTTTGGCTGAAAAAACTAATCGCTTAGGCATAGGTTATGATATAGATGCAATGGACGACAATGCTATTGTATCTCTAATAAATCGTGTATCTGAAAAAGAATTACGGCGTATGACAGATAATGCATATAATATAAATAAGAAAGATTTAATAAACAACAATATGACACTTTTTGAAAAACTTGAATCAAACTTGATAATGCAGTAATGATTGTAGCTTTGTCATAACAATAATTGCCATGCCCAAAAGGAGTGGAGAAGGAAAAATCTTTGTTAAGACAAAGCTACAAAACAAAACTAACTACATCATTACTTTTTGTATTCTTCTAATCCTCTCATCATACATATTTCCGCGTAAAGAGAAGGAACAAACAGCCTTATCTTTCGTAGCACCCAACTGATGGGATATTTATGCGGAATATGGCGTTTGAGGAACAACAAGTAGTCATGGTCGCCATGCACCGGATTATTTACATATCGGTATCTTTCCCTGAGCGACATCTTTCTGAAGTCAGCTATCACCTCGCCACCTTTCTTATGGTCATATTCACATTGTCCGCACACCTTTTCTGTAATGAATGCCGAATAACCATGGCGAGCCACCATCATGGCATAGTCGTAGTCTGCGCCACCATGAATATATCCTTTATAAAATATGCCTACATGACATACTATCTCCTTGGGCACCAAGAGAATGTTGGCGTTGGTGATATCCACCTTGAGCGGTTTCCCATCAGGCATGACCTTATGGTACTGACTCTTTGATGCATCGTCATACACAGCACCTGAGTAGGTGATGCGTGTCACATCATTGACATCAGATATCATTCCGCTATATATTCCCGGCTTACCGGTAATCTCCATAACATAATGATGGGTGGCAAAAAGCTCATCAAATACGTTGTCGCCAATGGTCGTGTCATCATTGAGCAAGAGGAAGAAGTCGAATTCTTCTTGATTTTTCAAGGCCTCGCCCCATGCCAGACGCATTCCTCCAGCCCAATAGCAATGACCGTCGCCTTGAAGTATATGCAACTCTCTGCCCTTACATACGCCTCTTACCGCATCGGCAGTGCCGTCGCTACAGGCATCGTCAGTAAGGTAAACAGTCACGTACAACTCTTCGCTATCATGTGAATGGTTGTATTGATTCTCTGCCCTGAACAAACTGTCCAGGCACTTCACCGTCTTTTCCCTGCGGTTGAAGCATGTTAGTATTGCTGCTATCTTTATTGCCATTATTATCTATTTTTGTACAAAAGTATAAAAAAATATTCACTTATTGGCAAATGAAACATCGTTTTCCCCCTAATTTAAGTTTTTTTATCTCTTTATTTGTCGTAATTATTGCCTTTTTTTATAATTTTGCAGAAAAATAATATATATGAAATCCATTGCATTAGTTGTAATTGCATATAACAGAAAAGACTCTCTACATAGACTTCTGCAGTCATTGGACAATGCCATATATGACGAAGTGAGCATACCATTGTATATTAGCATCGACAAAAGTAATACTGACGAGGTGGAGCGTTTTGCCGATGAACATTCATGGCGTCACGGCAAGAAGACTGTGGTGAAACACGAGCGCAACCTTGGCCTGAGAGCCCATGTACTTGAACAAGGAAGGCTGCTGGATGAATACGACGCTATAGTCATCCTTGAGGATGACCTTGTAGTATCTCCATATTTCTGGACATATACCCAGCAAACTGTCGAGAAATATTTTTCTTGCGACAATGTGGCGGGCATCAGCCTCTATTCCTTTGCTGTCAACTACCACCTACGTTCTCCCTTTATTCCGCTGCACGACGGTCATGACGCATACTTTATGAACTGCGCCATGTCGTGGGGACAGGTATGGATGAAAAGACAGTGGAAGGAGTTTGAACAATGGTACAAACAGCACCTCGATTTTACTTATATGCCCAATTTACCCAAAAGTATTTGTTCGTGGAGCGAAAAGTCATGGTTAAAATATCATACCCGTTACTGTATAGAGACCAACAAATATTTTGTATTCCCATACGTCTCATACACTACAAACTTCAGCGAACCTGGTACGCATATACGTAAGACCGACACGATATTTCAAGTGCCCATACTAGCTGGCGACATCAAGAATCTCCGTTTACCGGATATCGATGACAATTGTATCAAATATGACGGATGGTTTGAGAACAAGGCATTATACGATTGTCTCCGGCTGAAAGAGTCGGAATGTTGCCTTGACCTCAACTCCACCAATGGCAACACGATGAATAAACGCTATTGGCTCACTACAAGGCGACTGCCGTATAAAGTGGTGGCTAACTTTGGATATACACGCCGTCCCATAGAGACGAATGTATTGGAAGGCTGCCACGGTCTCGGTATCTATCTCTATGACACCACGGTCAAGAGCCACTATCCTCAGAACCAGGGCAATCCAAGCTACCTCGCCACCCATTTCATTCAAAATTCATTTCTGTTCATACGCGACTATGGATTTAGGAATTTCTTTAATGACTTCATCCAACTCTTCAAAGCAAAATATTTATGAATATTCTCTCACAGACAGCAAGATTTCTCTATACGTATCTTAAGCACCATAAGGTACTCAGATTCCAATACACAAGTGTCGTGGGCCGCCATGCTGTCTTCGAAGGCAATAACAGCATCGGGGCTCACTCCAGCTACACAGGACACATGGGGCGTTGCAGCTATATAGCCCAAGGCTCCGACCTTTATGCCAAGATTGGCCGATACACGTCGATAGGAAGCAATGTCAAGAGCATTATGTATCGCCATCCCGTCAGCTATCCGTTTGCCACCACCTCTCCCGCATTCTATTCCACATTGGGGCAATGCGGTGGCATTAATTATGCCACCGAAACAATATTTGACGAGAGGATAATGGCAGATTCCAAGAGCGACAGCGCCATCATTATCGGCAATGACTGCTGGATTAACTCCGACGTCAGAATAATATCCGGGGTGACCATAGGTGACGGAGCCGTGGTGCTTGCGGGAGCCGTAGTCACTCGCGATGTTCCCCCATACGCCATCGTGGCTGGTATTCCCGCCAAGGTCATAAAATACAGATATAATGAGGAGGACATCAAATGGCTTCTCGACACAAAATGGTGGGACAAGCCAGAGACTTGGCTCAAGGACAACTGGCGGCTGTTTGCCGATATCATTGAATTAAAACAGGCGCTTAACCCTTGACGTGATATATCCCCGCTCTTTGGCATTGAGGCACACTATATACACTATCACCAACGCCAATATCCCCTCGACTAGCAAGGCAAGCATACCATGAAGCGGTAGGCCTGTTATGCACAATGGCGCAAACAATGCCACAACTATCAAACTGGGTATATACACCCTTTTCCAAAGCACTCCAGTGTCAAAACCATATTCCAGTCTCATCACATACTGACGGGTCATAAGGATAAACACCGAGAAGATGATATACACTACCAATAGCCACCATGCCTCGGCACCAAGCGACAACACCACATAGGCTGCAGGTATGGAAAGCAGATAAAGTGTATTGACAAATATCTGATAGCGGCGTATTCGGCCGCCCGCCATCACATATTCAGATATACCGCTATTGAGTGAGTCAACAAGCATATTGACCACAAACAGGCGTGAAAACAACACGCTGTATGGAGGAACCTCGCCAAGCCACAGACCAAGGATATATTCCATCTCACAAAACAATGGTGCACCTACTACAAAAACGACAATAAATGACATCTTTGCCGACAACACCACAAGAGTGTTGCATCTCTCCATGTCACCACCTGCGTATGCCTTAGTTATCTGTGGGGAAATAGGCTTAGTGACGTTCTGAGCTATCAGCATCACCATCTGGAGAACATAGTTGGCTATGCCCAGAGCGGCATTCATTACAGTGTTGAAGAATACATTGATGAGCATGGCGGCTGCCTGTGTACGACCCACTATTGCCACAGCCCCGTAGCCTATCCATACCGAGAATGAGAGTATGTCTATATATGGCTTCCGATTCCTTACAATCCTCACCTTTGTTATTTCGCTGAAGTATTTGTGACAGTAGGCCATGAACAACAGTGTGGGAAATCCAGCCACAAAAGCCAGCAGATAGGTATATACAAGCAACTTGTCGGAAAAATGGCTTATGAGCATGTATGTCACCACAACCTTGACCAAGTTACATAATACATCGGTGAGACAAAACACGAAAAATCTCTCCTTGGCGATCAACAAACCGTTATACGGCACGCCAATGAATGCTATTATGGCTCCAATGATATTGATGTCGTAAATCTTTATCACCAAGTCAAGCTGGCCGTCGTATTGCAGTATGTTGTAAATATAGTAATGTCCCAAGGGATAGGAAAGAGCCAACGTGATCAGTGCTATTGCAATGTGAATGACAAGACATACATTGAACGTGCAGTTGATTTCTTCTATATTGCCCTTGCCTATGGCCACGGCAATAAAACGATTGGAGGCGGAAACCATCGTAGTGTTGACCACACTCATGAATGTTATAACACTCGCCACCACTGCTACCAGTCCGAAATCGCTCACTCCAAGAGCCTGGAGAGCATAACGGGTGGCAAATACGGAGCAAATCGTCGTTATGCCCAGTCGGGCATAAAGCAGCATAGAATTGATTACTATTGTGCGGTTGGCGTTTTTTTCCATATAATGAATTTTGTACCTCTCTTTTCCTTTTTTTTCTTAGATATTGCCTGTTGCGAAATGTCATTGTAGTTATACCCCAAACCCAATAGCAGCAAGATGAAGAAATAAGGCACCATCTCCATCAGCATCATCACCATCAGGGAGGCTATGCCGAATGCCAATATGACAGCCATACGATCATCCGACATCCATAGCCTGCGCAGCGACAAGTATGACAATGCTATATATAGGCCCAAAAGTATTATTCCTCCATGGATTAATGACGCAAGGACGATGTTATGCGGTCCCGTGGCAAACGACTCCATGTGCTTGATATACCAGTCGGAATCAACCATACCATGGCCAATTATTGGCGAATCGGCTATGACTTTCAGCGCCTGGTCCCACATCAGCGTACGATGAGTAAAGGTTATGTCCTTCTCCAATACATCAACCACTATATACACTGCAAGTGGATTGTTCTCAAGTCCTTTGCCGCTGAACACGACAAACGTCTGGAACAAGATTACCACTGTCATCACCGACGCAAAGGCAAACCGCTGAAGCTTCTTCCAGGGTATGACGCAGAATACCAAGAACATAATAATACAGCTCAGCGATGTCATGCTCCTGATAATGGCAAGCGGAATGATACTGCACAATATGACGGGAATCACATTCAGAAGCCACCACTTGGAATACTTTAGGCATAATATGGAACATACTACAGCCGAAATCAAGCGGCATCCCATCTGGTTATAGTTGTTGCCAAGCAGATAGCCTGTACCATACTTCTCGTTTTCAAATGACCATAATTCCGGATGATTTAACATATGCAAGAAATTGGCATACACGCATATCGACAGTCCTATGGCTGAGCCTATCACAACTACTTTCAGACTTCCCCTGTAATATCTCAAAAACATATACATGCTGCCTATCTCCACCACATTATATGTCACAGGCTTTATTTCCTGAGCATTGATGACAGTGCTGCTCACCAGCATCGCAAGAAACAAGAACCCAAGGAAGCCATACCTGCTCATCTCTTTCTCATATAGACACACCACCACGAGCGACGCAAAGGTCAGCAGTGTCACACCATAACAGAGATACGACAAGCTACTCATCCCCAACTCCGAAAGTGACATTGAAGTAAGTACAATCACCGCCACCAGCATAAAAATGGGAATAAGAGTCAGCTTCTTCAGATGTATCACAAAATTCATCTTGCCCTTACTATTGCTTGTTGTTTATTACGCTCTCGTTATCAAAATTTTTCTTGATAGCCATAGAGCCATCACGAATGTCGAGAAGAAGAGCATACCCACCACGAATATCATACGCTTCGGGCCGGCGGGCTTTATGGGCACTGTGGCCGTCTTCAGTGTCGTGAATGCCGGGGTGCGCTCCTGCATCTTGGCCTTGGAAGCCTCAACCTGTGTGCAGAGTGCATTATAAGTGTTAAACTTCAGCTGCATGTCGCCCTCCAGTTTGTCTCTCTCCGAAATGGAGGTCTGTAGGATGATGTCCTGGTTGGCATCACAGTACTCACTATATTTTGCTAGCGATTCTTCATACTCCTTCTTAGTCTTTGCTGCCAATTCCTCATAATGATTGAGGTCGAGCCGTGCCTTGCTTGTGCGATACTCAATAATGAAGTCCTGTAGCCGCTGCTTCACTGAGTCGGCAAGTATGGCACTTACCAGACGATCCTGATCCTGTACTGTGATAGTCACCACGTCGGTCTTTTTATCCACGTCACACGTGATGTTGGTCTTTACCATTTCCACAAGTTTATAATCGCGCTCCGAAAGCCGGAATGCATCTATTTTTTTTCCATTGCCTCTTGCTGTATTCTCTTCGCTTTTAAACAATTTGACAATGGCATTCTTGGCTTTTTTGAACGGCTGTGTCAGCCAGTTTTTCTTCTGGTGTTTGGTGAGATATGTGTAATAGTCGGTATTTACAGTGCCGTCATCGGTTTTCACCTTGATATCAAATAGACTGACGATAAACTTATTCGAACCCAAAAGGTCGGGGTAGAGCAATGGATAAATAGCATCGCTACCGTTGCCACCAAGATTTATGCCAAACGATGATGCCATTGAGGCCAAACCGCCTCCAAGGTCTTCGCCATTCGCCTCAGGAGCCAGCGATACACTGCAATTGTAATACCTCGGCTGAGGTATTATCCACAGGATTGACAAGGCTGCCACTATCGGCCACATGATGAAAAACTTCTTTCGTTTCTCATATAATGTCTTGGCAATCAGACCTAGGTCTATTGTATCTTTTTCTTTCTTATCTTCCATAATCATTACTTGATAATATTTGCTATTGTTGCTATCATTGCGGCTATTGATGCAGAGCCGGAGGCTATTGATACTATCTCACCGGTGGACATCTTGCGGCCCTCGGGCTTGGTGGGCACAACTATCTCACAACCAGGTTCGGGCTTGGCACCTTTGCCTACCTGAGCCACCGTTCCGTTCATATATACAATGTATGCACGGCTTTTCTTGGCACGGTTGCCCCATCCACCAGCCTTGTCAACATAGTATTTCACGCCCTTGCCTTTCCTGTAGGTCACGGTGTTGGGATACATCACGTCGCCACTTATCTTCACGGTATTGGTATATTCTGGTATGAGGATTCTGTCGCCCTCGCGCAACACTATGTCATAGTTGCTGCCAGGCTCTTCCAATGCCTTGTCAAGTTGTATGCCGACACTGTATGTGTTATTAATGTCAAGTTTATTAACATCCAGTGTATCACTTCCACCCGACTGAGCCTTCACCATTCTGAGGATAGTCTCCATTCTTGCCCTCTCCTCAGGAGTAAGTCTGCGTATCAAGCGGGCACCCTTGGCGTATGCAGTGTTGGTAAGTCCTCCTGCACTCTTGATAATCTCGCTCAGGGTCTGGTTCTTTTTTGACAATGTGTATGTTCCGCCAAACATAATCTCGCCTTCGATGCGGACATTCTTCTGTTCGGAGAATCCGGGACTGGTACGCACATAAACCTCGTCATACGGCTTGAGCACAAAACCTGGAGTTCCGTCAATAACGAAACCATCCTTAAGTTTGAATGAATAGGTACGGGCTATCGTGTCTGTTGCCTCTAAGGCATGTGCATCGGCAATGCGGCGAGCCACATCAACCTTCATCACAGATGCCGCATCGGTGAGTCCACCTGCCTGAATAATAAGGTCCTCCACCGTGGTATTGTCTGCAAATGCATACTTTCCTGGATAAAGCACCTCTCCATGTATTGTCAACGTCTGTTTTTCCTGCAAGTCCTTCTTGCTTGGGATATATAATACATCTTCGTTCTTCAGCGGAATGTCGGCCACACGTCCAGACATAATACCCTCCACGTCCACTTGTATCACCTCTAAAGTACGGTCAAACTTCAACCTGTGCATTACGGCATGCTGCAAGAAGGCGTCCTCGGTCACTCCGTCGGCATGTTCAAGCAGACTTCTCACTCCGGTAATCTCGCCTCCCACTTGGTACATTCCGGGGCGGAACACGGCACCCTTTATCTCAACCATGTTAGAATAGCGGGGAATAACCGAGTCGATGGAGATAGAGTCCTCATCCTCCACCTTGAACGTGTTGACATCAAACTCGCCCACATTGAATATAGAGTACTTGCTTCCAGCTTTCCTTATCACCTTCACTGATTTCTTATACGCATCACCAGTGAAACCGCCGGCATACTTGAGCACTGTGCCCACACTCTCGCTCTTTTTCATCTCATAGAACATTGGGCGCTTCACCTTGCCAGTGACGTTCACAAGACAGTCGTATGGACCAACTACAATCACATCATTGTCGGCAAGACGCACGTTACCTTTGAGCTTGCCATTGAGGATATAGTCGTAGATATCTACAGTAGTGACGAGTTTATTGTTGCGATACACCTTAATATTTCTCAGAGTTCCTATATCATTGGTGCCGCCTGCCATATACAGTGCATGAAACACCGACGCAAAGGCCGAAAGAGTGTATGTACCAGGAGCCATCACCTCGCCCATCACGTTGACCATAATAGTCTTCGTCTGCCCAACGGTTAGCCTTATTTTCGAACTGCTGTATCTTGCTCCCAACGTAGCCTTAAGTCGGGCATTTGCCTGCGCAACAGTAAGCCCGCTGACATCCACAGGTCCAAAGCCCTCCAACACTATCGTTCCATCGGGAGTGACAGTTGCCTGTATTGACTTTTGCGACGCTCCGTATATATCCACAAATACGGCATCACCAGGCCCCAGACGATAGTTCTGTGGCGTGGCAATATTCATATTAGGCTCGAATGTAAGTTCCTTGTTGTTGAAGATGTCACGTCCGAACACCTTTCTTCCTCCCTGTTCCTTCATTGAGTCCAAGAGTGAATCCGGCAATATCACTCCAAGTTCATCATGCATCCCTACAAAATCCGGATTATCTTCTGTATATTTCTTATTTGCATCCAAAGATAATTCTTTTTTTGTCTGCATTTGTCCTCCAGACTGTTTTTTGTCCTTGGCATTATTTGTCCTCAACCGATTGTCCGAAGCCTCTTCGCCCGTTATGTCCTTGATGCCGAGTCCACCATTCTTGGCCTGACGTTCATATTTTTGTCTCACACGGCGTATCTGGTTAATGTCAACGCCTTTCTGCATAAGCTTTGTAACTATCTGAGACTGCGATGTACCCTTGTTGTACTCCGTCACCACATATTGCATCACTTGCTCGTCGGACATCGACTGAGCATTGACCGCCACACCCCATGTCAACATGACACAAAGCGCAAAGGCAAAATTCCTGATATTTTTCATCATATCTGTCTTAAAAATATTTTTCTTCTATATAAAGAAACACTATTTATTATGAATTATTGTGCAAAGATACACATTTTTTGGTAATTCTAGATATCATAGACATGTTTTTTTTGCATTTTTCCCACTTTTTTCTTGGAAGTATGATTATAAATGCTTATCTTTGCAGCCGAAAACGTTATCATGGGGTTGACTGGATTTGACAGCGGGCCGAAATGGTACGTAAGCAT
>OBLI01001701.1_pt1 | contig 20670 bp, 16 predicted proteins | sample 1519701 | NCBI WGS metagenome assembly OBLI01 (sample SAMEA3663005, study PRJEB22513) | pig gut metagenome | biome: pig gut; feature: pig-associated habitat; material: faeces | place: France | collected 2012
CTGCGCGTCTGCCAATTCCGCCACTCCTGCATCTTCTATTAAGTTTGTGCTCTGTTGAACACAAGCGATACTATACATGATTTCTATACAAATGTCAAGAAAAAAATTGAAAAAATTTCAAATTCTAAAAGAAATGGAGGAAAAACCAGTATCAGTTTATCACAGCAGAGAAAAAGAAAAAGAAATGCGAAAAAAGGTTGAAAAATGAAATATGTTGTGATACACTTTTTACAATTTGGGGAAAAATAAGTAACCCGGTAACAGCAAGCAACAGGAAAGGAAGACAGGTGAAAGCATGAAAGCATTTTTGATACTGGAAGACGGCACCGTCTTTACCGGCACCAGCATTGGGTCGAAGAAAGAAATTATCAGTGAGATAGTTTTTAACACATCTATGACAGGTTATCTTGAGGTACTCACTGACCCTTCTTACGCCGGACAGGCTGTCTGTATGACATATCCATTAATCGGTAATTACGGCATCTGCTATGATGACCAGGAGTCCTTAAGACCATGGCCGGATGGCTATATTGTCAGAGAATTATCTCGTATTCCAAGTAATTTCCGCTGTGAAGATACAATCCAAAATTTTCTGAAACGCTATGATATCCCGGGAATTGCGGGAATTGATACAAGAGCTCTTACAAGAATCCTTAGAGAAAAAGGTACCATGAATGGTATGATTACAACAAATGAAAATTATAATCTGGAAGAAATCATTCCTCAGTTAAAAGCCTATACTACAGGAAAAGTAGTAGAGCGGGTAACTTGTGAAGAAAAACAGATTTTAAAAGGAAATGGTCCGAAAGTGGCTCTTATGGATTTTGGAGCAAAAGAAAACATTGCAAAATCTTTAAATGAAAGAGGCTGTGAAGTAACCATTTATCCGGCTCTGACAACAGCAGAAGAAATCCTTGGCGGCAATCCGGATGGAATTATGTTGTCCAACGGACCTGGAGATCCGAAAGAATGTACTTCCATTATTAAGGAAGTAAAAAAACTTTATGATTCGAATGTTCCGATTTTTGCAATTTGTCTGGGACATCAGCTGATGGCTCTGGCAACAGGTGCAGATACCAAAAAAATGAAATATGGACACAGAGGAGGAAATCATCCGGTAAAAGACCTGGAAACAGGAAGAGTCTATATTTCTTCTCAGAACCATGGGTATGTGGTGGACACAGATACCCTGGATAAAAACGTAGCAGTTCCGGCGTTTGAAAATGTAAATGACAAGACAAATGAAGGATTAAAATATATAGGAAAGAATATCTTTACCGTGCAGTTCCATCCGGAAGCATGCCCGGGACCACAGGATTCAGGATATTTGTTTGACAGATTTATGAAGATGATGGAGGGAGACAAATAATGCCGAAGATTCAGGATATTAAAAAAGTACTTGTAATCGGCTCCGGCCCGATTATTATCGGACAGGCAGCAGAGTTTGACTATGCGGGAACACAGGCATGCCGTTCTCTGAAAGAAGAGGGAATCGAGGTTGTACTCTTGAATTCCAATCCGGCAACCATCATGACAGATAAAGACATTGCGGACCGTGTATACATTGAACCATTGACTGTAGAAGTAGTGGAACAGTTGATTATAAAAGAACAGCCGGACAGCGTCCTTCCGACTCTGGGTGGTCAGGCAGGCTTGAATCTGGCTATGGAACTGGAAGAGAGAGGATTTTTAAAAGAACACAATGTGCGTCTGATCGGTACCACTTCACAGACCATTAAAAAGGCAGAAGACCGTCAGGAATTCAAAGATACTATGGAAAAAATCGGAGAGCCGGTTGCAGCTTCTCTTGTGGTACGTTCTGTAGAAGACGGTATTGCGTTTACAAATACAATCGGTTATCCGGTCGTGCTGCGTCCTGCATACACACTGGGCGGAAGCGGCGGCGGTATCGCCTATGATGAAGCACAGCTTGTGGAAATCCTGGAAAATGGTCTGCGTCTTTCCCGTGTAGGGGAAGTTCTTGTGGAACGTTGTATTGCAGGCTGGAAGGAAATTGAATATGAAGTAATGCGTGACGGTGCAGGAAACTGTATTACCGTTTGTAATATGGAAAATATTGATCCGGTAGGTGTTCATACAGGTGACAGTATTGTAGTAGCACCTTCTCAGACTCTGGGAGATAAAGAATACCAGATGCTGAGAACTTCTGCACTGAATATTATTACAGAGCTTGGAATTACAGGCGGATGTAATGTACAGTATGCGCTGAATCCGGACAGCTTTGAATATTGTGTTATAGAGGTAAATCCTCGAGTATCACGTTCTTCTGCACTCGCATCAAAAGCTACGGGTTATCCGATTGCAAAAGTTGCAGCTAAAATCGCGCTTGGTTATACACTGGATGAGATTCCGAATGCGATTACAGGAAAGACTTATGCAAGTTTTGAACCGATGCTGGACTATTGTGTCGTTAAGATCCCGAGACTTCCTTTTGATAAATTTATCAGTGCAAAGAGAACTCTGACCACACAGATGAAAGCAACCGGTGAGGTTATGAGTATCTGCAATAATTTTGAAGGTGCTCTCATGAAAGCCATTCGTTCTCTGGAACAGCATGTGGACAGTCTGATGTCTTACGATTTTACAGGACTTTCCATGGATAAGCTGATGGAAGAGATGAACATTGTAGATGATATGCGTATCTGGAGAATTGCAGAAGCCATTCGCAGAGGCGTTGCATATGAAACCATTCATCAGATTACAAAAATCGATATCTGGTTTATTGACAAGATCGCTATTTTAGTCGAAATGGAACAGGCACTGAAAACAGAAGAACTGACAGAAGATCTTCTGCGGGAAGCAAAGCGAATCGAATTCCCGGATCATGTGATCGCATCTTTGACAGGAAAAACAGCAGAAGAAATCAAAGCACTGAGAAAAGAATGGGGAATTACCGCAGCATATAAGATGGTAGATACCTGTGCAGCAGAATTTGCAGCAGAAACTCCCTATTATTATTCGGTATACGGCGGCGAAAATGAAGCAGTCGGAGACAGTGAACGAAAGAAAGTTCTGGTTCTTGGTTCCGGTCCGATTCGTATCGGTCAGGGAATCGAATTTGACTTCTGTTCGGTTCATTGTACCTGGGCATTCAAAAAAGAAAATTATGAAACGATTATCATTAACAATAACCCCGAAACAGTAAGTACAGACTTTGATATTGCAGATAAGCTGTATTTTGAACCACTGACTCCGGAAGATGTGGAAAATGTAGTAAACATTGAAAAACCAGATGGCGCAGTGGTACAGTTCGGTGGTCAGACAGCCATTAAACTGACAGAAGCGCTGATGAAGATGGGAGTTAAGATTCTTGGTACTTCCGCAGAGAACGTAGATGCTGCAGAAGACAGAGAACTCTTTGATAAGATCCTGGAAGAATGTCATATTCCAAGACCACAGGGTCATACAGTATTTACAGCAGAAGAGGCAAAGAAAGCAGCAAATGAGTTGGGATATCCGGTTCTGGTACGTCCTTCCTATGTATTGGGTGGTCAGGGTATGCAGATTGCAATCAATGATGAAGACGTAGAAGAATATATTGGAATCATCAACCGGATCGCACAGGAACATCCGATCCTGGTAGATAAATACCTTCAGGGAAAAGAGATTGAAGTCGATGCCATTTGTGACGGAGAAGACATTCTGATTCCTGGTATTATGGAACATATTGAACGTGCAGGTATTCACTCCGGAGACAGTATCTCTGTATACCCTGCCCGTACAATTTCCGATACTGCAAAGACAACCATTGAAGAATATACAAGAAGACTTGCAAAATCGCTTCATGTAATCGGTATGATCAATATCCAGTTTATCGTATGCGGCGAAGAAGTGTATGTAATCGAAGTAAATCCACGTTCCAGCCGTACCGTACCTTATATCAGTAAGGTGACCGGTATTCCAATCGTTCCGCTTGCTACAAAGATGATTCTTGGTTATAAACTGCGTGATCTTGGTTATGAACCAGGTCTGCAGCCGGAGGCAAAACACATTGCCATCAAGATGCCGGTATTCTCATTTGAGAAAATCCGGGGTGCAGATATCAGCCTTGGACCGGAAATGAAATCTACAGGAGAATGTCTTGGTATTGCAGAATCCTTCAACGAAGCTTTGTATAAGGCATTCCTTGGGGCAGGCATTAATCTGCCAAAACACAAAAATATGATCATTACAGTAAGAGACGAAGATAAACAGGATATTGTTCCGATCGCCCGTCGGTTTGAAGCATTGGGATATAAAATCTATGCGACAAGAAGAACCGCAAAAGTTCTGAAAGAAAACGGAGTACATGCAGTTCGTACGAACAAGATCGAACAGCCGTCTCCGAACCTGATGGATCTGATTCTGGGACATAAGATCGATCTGGTTATTGATACACCATCACAGGGTGTGGAAAAAGCAAAAGACGGATTTGTGATCCGCAGAAACGCAATTGAGACAGGTGTGAATGTACTGACTGCTCTTGATACAGCAGAAGCACTTGTAACGAGCCTTGAAAATACAGATATCCAGAAACTGGAACTGATTGACATTGCAACTATTTAATCGCTGGATACAGACGAAAAGCAGAGCTGTCTCCGGCATAGGAGTCCGGCTTGCCGGGCTCCTTCTGTGTTAAGAAGGAGAAAAAAATGGATTTTATTGAATTGTTGAAAGTTATTTTTCTGGGAATTGTGGAAGGGATTACAGAATGGCTTCCGATCAGCAGTACCGGACATTTAATCCTGGTAGAAGAATTCATCAAACTGAATGTAAGCGAAGACTTCTGGGAAATGTTCATGGTAGTGATTCAGCTGGGCGCGATTATGGCAGTGGTAGTGCTGTATTTTAAAGATTTATGGCCTTTTCGGAATAAAAAACCAAAACATAACAATGTGACAAAAATTGAAAAGACAGCAGGTGTGATCTGCAGATTTGTCAAGATTGACAAAATGGTCATGTGGTTTAAGATTCTTGTGTCCTGCCTTCCGTCGATCATTATCGGTCTTCCATTTAATGATTTGATTGAAGAAAAGTTCAATAATTATTTTGTTGTTTCGGTTATGCTGATCGTGTATGGTATTCTTTTTATTGTGATTGAAGATTATAATAAAAAGAGAACACCATCCATCAACCGTATCGAAGAGATTTCCTGGAAAACCGCATTTCTGATCGGAGTATTCCAGCTTCTGGCTGTTATACCGGGAACTTCACGTTCCGGTGCTACGATCATCGGCGGAATTTTTCTTGGAACTTCAAGAACACTGGCAGCAGAGTATACATTCTTCCTGGCAATCCCGACCATGTTCGGCGCAAGTTTGCTGAAGCTTGTGAAATTCGGTCTTGGATTTTCACAGAATGAACTGGTCATTCTCATTACCGGTATGGTGGTATCTTTTGTGGTATCGATTCTGGCAATCAAATTCCTGATGGGATATATTAAGAAACATGACTTTAAAGTGTTTGGATGGTATCGAATCATACTTGGTGCGGTAGTACTTCTCTATTTTACGGTTTTTGCCTGAAACTGGGAAAACATGTATTACGGGGGTGAATACAGATGGAAAAAGAAGGCAGAGATAAAGAAGCTCTGGATCTTGCAGTAAAAGCAGGACAGATTCTCCTGGATGCAGGTGCAGAAATTTACCGGGTGGAAGAGACTGTTCAGAGAATCGCAAGAGCGTACGGAATCAGAAAATGTAATACATTTGGTCTGAGCACCGGTATTTTTGTGACAGCAGAAATGGAAGATCACAGTATTTATGCACAGGTAAAACATATTCCTCTGAATGCAGCCAGATTGAACCGCGTTGCAGCCGTGAATCAGCTTTCCAGAGAAATTGAAGAGGGGAAACATACCATTGAAGATGCCCGAAATCAGTTGGCAGCGATCGAACACATGCCTGGCAAGAGAGACATCACACGGATTTTTGCTTCCGGTCTTGGGTCAGCCGGCTTTTGTTATGTGCTGGAAGGGACAATTGCGGATACGACGGCAGCTTTTTTTGCCGGCCTTTTTGTATATGTGTTGCTGATTCTTCTGGAAAAAAGAAAAAAGCAGACTTCTAAAATTGTGTTAAATATTATCGGCGGTTTTTGGGCTGCATTGCTTACGATGATCTTTTTCAGAATTGGAATCGGCCAAAATTATGAAAGTATCCTGGTAGGTACTCTCATGCCTCTGGTTCCTGGCGTATCCTTCGTGAATGCGATACGGGATTTTGCAGATGCAGATTATATTGGAGGAGCAGTAAGGCTTCTGGATGCCCTCTTGGTTGCATTGGGAATCTCACTGGGTGTTGGACTGATGTATATGCTTTACTATCGGATAACAGGAGGGATGCTTTTATGATTCTGGAAATGATCCTTCAGTTTCTTGCAGCTTCTGTCGGAACCATATCTTTTTCTTTGCTTTTTTCTGTGCCGCGAGAACATTATCCTTTGTGCGGACTGATCGGTGGAATTGGGTGGATTATTACCTGGTTCTGTATCAACGGACTGCAAGTGGGCGCGATAGCAGGTACTTTTATTGCGACTGTTTTTATTGTGTTTGCATCTCGGGCAGGAAGCACGATCCGGAAATGTCCGGTTACCTTGTTTCTGATTCCCGGAATTTTTCCCCTGGTTCCAGGGGTAGGAATTTATCGAACGGTTTATTATACACTTATGAAAGAAACAGAAAGAAGCGAGTATTATGGAAGACAAACGGTAGGTATTGCAGTTGCAATCGTTCTTGGGATTCTTTTTGTTTTTGAAATTTCACAGAAGACAATTAATCGCTTCTTCTTACGGAAAAAATAAACCATTCGGAAATGATTTAAAAATTATTAAGAGATTTTCGACTTTTTTTAGAAAACAGTCACATTTTAATCATATTTTGCTTTTATAATAAAACCAGATAGTTGATAAACCACTCACTATCACCCCCCCTCAAGTTGAAAAAACCCGATGCCTGTGCATTGGGTTTTTTCATATCATGAATACAGCAAACAAAAAACCTTGTTTTTTTTCCCGTCCCTGTTATAATAATAACATTAGAATAGCTGTTCGGAACAACGGTTGTTTTGAACAGACATCCATGAGAAAAGAGGTACTTGATATGGCAAGAAAAAGAGTAGTAGTCGCTTTAGGTCACAGGGCTTTGGGTACCACATTGCCGGAGCAGAAAAAAGCAGTAAAGAAAACAGCTGCCATTGTGGCAGATTTGGTAGAAGCAGGAGCAGATCCGATTATCACCCACAGTAATGCACCGCAGGTAGGTATGATTCATACAGCTATGAATGAATTCGGAAAGGTGCACCCGGATTATACAGCAGTTCCGATGTCTGTGTGTTCTGCCATGAGCCAGGGATATATTGGATATGATATACAGAATGCTGTTCGTGCAGAACTTCTGCGAAGGGGAATTTACAAACCGGTAAGTACCATTCTTACCCAGGTGACCGTAGATCCTTATGATGAAGCTTTTCATGAACCGGTAAAAGTAATCGGAAGAATTCTGACGGAAGAAGAGGCAGAAGAAGAAGAACATAAAGGAAACTATGTGACTGAGGTAGAGGGCGGTTACCGGAGAATCGTAGCAGCTCCAAATCCACAGAATGTAGTGGAGATTGATGCGATTCGTGTTTTGGCAGATGCGGGACAGATTGTTGTTGCATGCGGCGGCGGCGGAATTCCTGTATTGGAGCAGGGGGAAGAACTGCGTGGCGCCAGTGCAGTCATTGAAAAGGATCTGGCAAGCGGAAAACTTGCAGAACTTTTGGATGCAGATGAACTGATGATTCTTACAAGTGTAGAGAAAGTATCTTTGAACTATAAATCAGACACAGAAGAACTGCTTGGAGAGGTCAGTGTAGAGGAAGCAAAGAAATATATGGATGAGGATCATTTTGAACCGACCACGATGCTTCCGAAAATTGAAGCTTCTGTAAGCTTTGTGGAAAAGAAACCAGGCAGAAGAGCAGTGATTACTTCGATTGATAAGGCAAAAGAGGGTTTCCTTGGAAAAACAGGTACCATAATTAAATAATGATGGAATATGGAAAAGCCATCCTTTGACTTCCGGGGAACAGGTATGGTTTTTCCTTTTTTTCTTGCTTCCAAAGGATGCATTATGTTATCCTTATTATATCGTTGGTGCAGTTTGTGCCGGGAATTTTAATCCTTTTGAAAGGAGAGAGGTAATATGAAATTAATACAGTTACTGGAAAATATTGAATATACATGTGTACAGGGCTCTCTGGAAACAGATGTAAAAAGTGTGGTCTATGACTCACGTAAGGTGGAGAAAGACTCACTTTTTCTTTGCATAAAGGGGGCTGTATCAGACGGACATAAATATGCAGAAGAAGTGGTGCGAAAAGGAGCTTCTGTTCTTGTTGTACAGGATCCGGTGCCTGTACCGGAAGGAGTGACCGTGATCCGTGTGGCGGATAGCCGCTATGCTATGGCATGCATTTCAGCTGCCTGGTTTGAACATCCCGCAGAGAAGTTGAAAGTAATCGGTATTACAGGAACAAAAGGAAAGACAACAACAACGTATCTTGTAAAATCCATTCTGGAAAATGCAGGATACAAAGTTGGGCTGATCGGAACCATAGAGGCAATTATAGGGGAACAAGTGATACCGGCTGCTAACACCACACCCGAGTCTTATATTGTACAGGAATATTTTGCTAAAATGGTGAAGGCCGGATGTGACTGTGTAGTAATGGAAGTATCTTCCCAGGGACTTATGCTTCACAGAACAGCAGGATTTCTCTTTGATTTTGGAATTTTTACAAATATTGAACCCGATCATATCGGACCGAATGAACATAAGGATTTTGAAGATTATATGCACTGCAAAGGACTGCTTTTTCAACAGTGTAAAGTAGGGATCGTCAATGCAGACGATAAACATCTGGAACAGGTTCTGGAAGGTCATACCTGTCAGATTGAAACTTATGGTCTTACGGAAAAGGCAGATTTATGGGCGAAAGATCTGGAACTGATTAACGGTAAAGGGGTACTGGGCATTCGGTATGAAGCACAGGGGCTTATGGATTTTCCGGTGGAAATTGATCTTCCCGGAAAATTCAGCGTATACAATTCCCTGACAGCCATTGCAATCTGCCGTCATTTTGGCGTATCAACAGAAAATATACAGAAGGCCCTTCGTGCTGCTAAAGTAAAAGGCAGAATTGAAATGGTAAAAGTATCCGATGAATTTACACTGATGATTGATTATGCACATAATGCCATGAGTCTTGAAAGTCTTCTTACCACTTTGAAAGAATATAAACCCAAACGGCTGGTATGTCTTTTTGGATGCGGAGGAAATCGTTCCAGACTGCGTCGCTATGAGATGGGAGAGGTATCCGGAAAATTGGCAGATCTGACCATTATTACTTCAGATAATCCAAGAAATGAAGAACCGCAGGCAATTATTGATGATATCAAGACCGGTATTCATAAAACAAATGGCAAATATGTAGAGATTATTGACAGGAAAGAAGCCATTGCCTATGCCATTCATAATGGACAGCCGGGAGATGTCATCGTGCTTGCAGGAAAGGGACATGAGGATTATCAGGAAATACAGGGAAAGAAATATTCGATGGATGAGCGTGATCTGATCCGGGATATTCTTGCCGGAAAATAACCGATACAGGAAACGGGTATGGATAAATTATATGCGGATGTGATTGTGGATATTTCACAGGGGAAACTGGATCGGACGTTCCAGTATGAGATTCCGGATGAACTGTATCATGAGATCAAAATCGGGAGCAGAGTGCGCATCCCTTTTGGAAAGGGACAGAGGGAAATTACAGGATATGTAACTGGTATTTCTGCAAACCCAAAAGTGGAAGAAAGCAGGATCAAGAAAATTTTGGGACAGTCTGTGCAGGGAGTTGCAGTAGAATCAAAATTGATTGCACTGGCGGAATGGATCAGTACGAATTATGGTTCCACAATGAATCAGGCATTGAAAACCGTTCTGCCTGTAAAAGAAAAGAAAAAACAGAAGGAAAACCGATTTCTCACACTGAATTTTTCCCGGTCAGAAGCAGAAGAATTTCTGGAGGTGTGTGAACGGAAACATTACAAAGCAAAAGCCCGATTGGTGCAGGCACTTCTGATGCAGCCGATGCTGACCTATTCGGAAGCAATTCATACATGGAAGATTTCGGGAACGGTCATAAAAGGGCTGGAAGATCAGAAGGTGATTACGGTGGAGCGGGAACGCATATACAGAAGCCCTGTTCTTGCAGAACAGCAGGGAGGGCAGAAAAAGATCCTGAATGCGGAACAGGAACGGGTATTTTTGGCTGTGTGTAAAGAGTGGGAAACATCCGTTCCAAGACCGGTTCTGCTTCATGGAGTGACAGGTAGCGGAAAAACAGAAGTTTATATGGAACTGATTCAGAAGGTTCTGGAAGAGGGAAAACAGGTGATTGTACTGATTCCGGAAATTGCATTGACGTATCAGACCGTGAAACGGTTTTCCAAACGCTTTGGAAGCTGTGTATCTTTTCTGCATTCCAGACTTTCGGCAGGAGAAAAATATGACCAGTTTGAACAGGCAAAAAAGGGAGAGATCTCTATCGTGGTAGGTCCCCGTTCTGCTCTGTTTACGCCGTTTCCGGATCTTGGACTGATTATTATTGATGAAGAACACGAGCCTTCCTATAAGAGCGAGAAAACGCCCTGTTATCATGCCAGAGAAGTGGCAATTGAAAGGGGAAGGATGGAAAACGCCAAGATTGTTATGGGATCAGCCACACCTTCTGTAGAATCTTATGAAAAAGGAAAATCAGGAGAATATTTTTTACAGACCTTGTCTTGCCGTTATGAAAACAGGGCCCTGCCCAAAGTTTATACAATTGATATGAAACAGGAACTCAAGGAGGGCAACCGTTCGATTTTTAGTGTTTTGTTAAAGGAAAAGATGGAAGAACGTCTGCACAGGAAAGAACAGGTAATTTTGTTTCTGAACAGAAGAGGATATACTGGATTTATCAGCTGCAGATCCTGCGGTCATGTGATGAAATGTCCCCATTGCGATGTCTCCCTTACTTCTCACAAAAACGGACAACTGATCTGTCATTACTGTGGATATTCCATTCCGGATGTAAAGAATTGCCCGGTATGCGGTTCGCCTTATATTGGCGGATTTCGGGCGGGAACCCAGCAGATCGAAGAACAGGTACAGAAGTTCTTTCCACAGGCAAAAATTCTTCGTATGGATGCAGATACAACCAGAAAGAAAGAAGATCATGAGAAGATTCTCTCTGCATTCGCCAAAGGAGAGGCAGACATTCTGGTGGGAACACAGATGATCGTAAAAGGACATGATTTTCCAAAAGTAACACTGGTTGGAGTACTGGCAGCAGATCTGTCATTGAATGGGACAGACTATATGGCTGGGGAGAGAACCTTTCAGCTTCTGACGCAGGCAGTCGGAAGAGCCGGGAGAGGCTGTCTTCCGGGAGAGGCAGTGATTCAGACCTATCAGCCTGACCATTACAGTGTACAGGCAGCAGCAGCACAGGATTATGAGGCGTTTTATGAAAAAGAGATCGGCTATCGTATACTGATGGGCTATCCGCCCGCAAAAGCCATGGCTATGATACGGGCCAGCTGTGAAAATCAGGAACTGTTGGAGCAGGGAATTGGATACTGCAGAAAATATATAGAAAAAATTTATAAGAGGCAGGATTTGATTCTTGTAGGTCCGGCACCGGAAAGTGTGGCAAAAGTACAGGATCTGTACCGCATGGTATTGTATATGCGTCATTCGGACAGAAAGATACTGGTGAAAATAACAGAATTGTTGGAGCAATACATTCAGATAAACAAAGGATTTGATAAAATCCATATACAGTTTGATTTTATATAAATTCAGAAAGAAAAGGAGACTATAAATATGGCATTAAGAAAAATAAGAGTACAAGGTGACAGTATTTTAGAAAAAAAATGTAGAAAAGTGGAGGCAATGACACCGAAAATTCGTGATCTTATAGAGGATATGTTTGAAACCATGTATGATGCTTACGGGGTAGGACTGGCTGCTCCGCAGGTGGGAATTCTGAAACAGATCGTAGTCATTGACACAACAGGAGAAGATCCGCATGTATTGATCAATCCGGAGATTCTGGAGACATCCGGTTCACAGACAGGAGATGAAGGCTGCCTGAGCCTTCCCGGAATGTCAGGAACGGTTACAAGACCAAATTATGTGAAAGTGAAAGCACTCGATGAGAATATGGAAGAATATATTCTGGAAGGTACAGAGCTGCTGGCACGTGCAATCTGTCACGAGACAGACCATCTTCAGGGAAAGATGTATACAGAACTTGTGGAAGGAGAACTTCGTCGGAACAGTTACGAGGAGGATGAAGAATGAGAGTAGTTTTCATGGGAACTCCGGACTTTGCGGTAGGAACACTGGAAGCACTGATTGCAGAAGGGCATGAGATCCGTGCAGTTGTGACTCAGCCGGATAAACCCAAAGGACGTGGAAAGACCCTGATGCCCACTCCGGTAAAGGAAGTGGCATTAAAACATGAAATCCCCGTTTTGCAGCCAGTAAAGGTAAGAGAGCCGGAATTTGTGGAACAGTTGAGAACTATGGAACCGGATGTGATCGTGGTAGCTGCGTTTGGCCAGATTATTTCCAGGGATCTATTGGAACTTCCAAAATACGGATGCATCAATGTACATGCTTCTCTGCTGCCGGCATACCGGGGGGCAGCACCCATTCAATGGGCAGTCATCAATGGGGACCGGGAATCAGGAGTTACCATTATGCGTATGAATGAAGGACTTGATACAGGAGATATGATTGATAAGGTCGTGGTGCCGCTTGCAGAAGATGAAACAGGAGGAAGCCTTTTTGAAAAACTCAGTCATGCAGGTGCCCGACTGTGTGTAAAGGTGCTGGAAGATCTGGAAGCAGGTCGGGCGGTATGTACGCCGCAGCCAGAAGAAAGTACCACTGCTTATGCAGCAATGATCACAAAAAAGATGGGAGAAATTTGCTGGCAGCGGCCGGCAGAAGAAATCGAGCAGTTAATCCGTGGATTAAATCCATGGCCCAGTGCGTATACGTATCTTGACAATAAGAGCCTGAAATTGTGGAAAGCAACCGTAGAAAAAGCAGAGGAGGAAACCGAAAATGCTGTACCGGGACAGGTGATTCGTGCAGATAAAAACGGACTCTGTATTTGTACCGGAGATGGAATTCTGAATGTTTTGGAACTTCAGCTGGAAGGGAAAAAAAGAATGGAGACGGCAGCGTTTCTTCGGGGATATTCCATAGAGGTCGGAAGTGTTTTGGGTAAAGCATGAGGGAAAAACGAATGGCAGGAAGAATAAATATCAGAGAACTCATTCTTGGAATTCTTCTGGAAATCAATCAGGAAGAGCAGTATAGTCATATTGCAATACGCAATACCCTGAGTAAATATCAGTATCTGGAAAAACAGGACAGAGCTTTTATTACCCGGGTGTGTGAAGGAACCCAGGAGAATCAGATTCGCATTGATTATATTATTAATCAGTTTTCAAAAATACAGGTGGAAAAAATGAAGCCTGTAATTCGTGAAATACTCAGAATCAGTGTGTATCAGCTGATTTATATGGATCATGTACCGGACAGTGCAGTGTGTGATGAAGCTGTGAAACTGGCACGAAAAAAAGGATTTTATAATCTTACAGGATTTGTAAACGGCGTGTTGCGTCAGATTGCAAGAAGCAAAGAGAATCTGACGTTTCCTGAAAAGGAAGATGGAATAAACTATCTTTCCATTCAGTATTCGGTACCGGAATGGCTTGCAGAACGTTTCCTTGAACAGTATGGATTTGAGACAGCAGAGAAGATTTTCCAGTCTTTTATGGAGGAAGCTCCATTGACGGTGCGGATCCGTCAGCATCTCACGGAGAAAGAAAAAGTAATAGAAAGTCTGGAAGTCGAAGGTGTTCAGGTGGAAAAAGCTCCTTATGTGGAGAATGGATATTATCTGAAAGGGTATGACTATCTGCCGGCTCTCACTGCATTTCGCATGGGAAATCTGCAGGTGCAGGATGTAAGCTCCATGCTTGTGGCAGAGATTGCAGCACCCAAAGAAGGAGATTTTGTAGTTGACTTGTGTGCTGCTCCGGGAGGAAAGACGCTGGCAGTAGCGGACAAATTAAAAGATACAGGAAAAGTAGATGCAAGAGATGTGAGTCCGAAAAAGGTGGAACTGATTCAGGAAAATGTCAGACGTATGGATGTTCATAATGTAGTGGTATCCGTAAAAGATGCAACGGAGTTTGACACTGCGATTGTAGAAAAAGCAGATATTGTACTGGCAGATGTCCCGTGTTCCGGTCTGGGAGTGATTGGAAGAAAGACCGATATTAAGTATAAGATGACACCGGAAAAGCAGAAAGAACTTGTGAACCTTCAGAGAAAGATTCTGGAGAATGCAGCGTTTTATCCAAAACCGGGAGGCGTACTGATCTACAGTACCTGTACCCTTGGAGTTGAGGAGAATCTTGGCAACATTCTATGGTTTACCGCAAACTATCCCTATAAGCTGGAAAGTCTGAATTCTTATATTGATCCGGAACTCCACAGCGCTGCTACAGAGAAAGGATATTTGCAGATGATTCCGGGAGTTCATAAAAGTGATGGATTTTTTATGGCAAGACTTAGAAGGATGGAACAAAAATAAATGGAAAAGAAAGATATCAAATCCATGAGTCTGGAAGAACTGACAGAAACTGTGCAGGGATTGGGAGAAAAAACTTTCCGGGGAAAACAGCTCTACGAGTGGATGCATAAAAAGCTGGCAGATGATTTTGATGAAATGACAAATCTGCCAAAAGATTTTCGGGAAAAATTAAAGAAAGACACCACATTGACTGCTTTAAAGATTCTTGAGGTTCAGGTTTCAAAGATTGATGGTACCAGAAAGTACCTGTTTGCGCTGGAAGATGGAAATGTTGTGGAAAGCGTACTGATGCGTTATCATCATGGAAACAGTGTATGTATTTCTTCCCAGGTGGGATGCAAGATGGGATGCCGTTTCTGTGCTTCTACCATTGGAGGATGGACCAGAAACCTCACCAGTGCAGAGATGTTGGATCAGATCTATCAGATCCAGAAAGACAGTCAGGAACGGGTTTCCAATGTAGTTGTGATGGGAACCGGAGAACCGATGGATAATTATGATGCACTGGTTCGATTTATCCGTATGCTCAGCAATGAAAAAGGATTGAATATCAGCCAGAGAAATATTACCGTTTCCACCTGTGGAATTGTACCGGGAATGTATAAGCTGGCAGAAGAAAATCTTCAGATTACACTGGCACTTTCTCTGCATGCTTCCAGTCAGGAAAAAAGGGAAGAACTGATGCCCATTGCAAAGAAATACCATCTGGAGGAAGTACTGGAAGCCTGCAGAAATTATTTTGAAAAAACAGGGCGAAGAATTACGTTTGAATATAGTCTGGTAGGCGGGAAAAATGATTCACAGGAAGACGCATTGCGTCTGGCACAGCTGGTAAAGGGGCTGAATTGTCATATTAATCTGATACCGGTAAATCCTATTAAAGAAAGAGACTTTGTGCGGTCAGATATGAAAGTTATTTTAAATTTTAAAAATAAACTTGAAAAATACCAAATAAATGTTACTATTAGAAGAGAAATGGGCCAGGATATTGACGGGGCCTGTGGACAATTAAGAAAAAGCTATATTGATAAAAGAGAGGATTCGTAAGATGAAATCATATTCGATCACGGATGTGGGACAGATTCGTTCGATGAATGAAGACGTTGTTTTCGCATCGGATATTCCTGTTGGAAATCTGCCTAATCTCTTTGTAGTTGCAGATGGTATGGGAGGACATAAAGCGGGAGATTTTGCCTCTAAGTTTGCATTGGAGGTTTTATTGGAAAATATCCGCGGAAACAGAGAGTTTAATCCTGTGAAAATCATCCGAAATGCCATCGAGGATGCAAACAGCCGGATTCTGAAGGAAGCGGCTGATCATGAATGCATGAGTGGGATGGGGACCACGATCGTTCTTGCTACAATTGTAGGACATTATGCGTATGTGGCAAATGTAGGGGACAGCCGCCTGTATCTGATTCACAATCAGGATATTACGCAGATTACCAAAGATCATTCTCTGGTAGAAGAGATGGTTAGAATAGGAGAAATTTCCAGAGACGATGCCAGAAATCACCCGGATAAAAATATCATTACCAGAGCACTGGGAGCTGTGAAGGATGTAGAAGTGGATTTCTTTGATATCCGTCTGGTTCCAGGAGATATTTTACTTTTGTGTTCCGACGGACTTACCAATATGGTTTCGGATGATAAAATCAGAGATGCGATCCTTACAGGAGAAACTCTGGAAGATGCGGGGAAAAAGCTGATTTTTATGGCAAATGATAATGGAGGCAAAGATAACATAGGAGTAGTTCTGGCAAAACCAGACACAAAAGAGGTGGAAGTATGTTAAATGTGGGAGTAATCGTAGGTGACCGCTATGAAATTGTGAGCAAAGTTGGCTCAGGCGGTATGGCTGATGTATATAAGGCCAAAGATCATAAGCTGAATCGTTTTGTTGCTATGAAGGTAATGAAACCGGAATTCAGCTCTGATACGAATTTTATCAGTAAATTTCAGAGAGAAGCGCAGGCAGCAGCAGGTCTTGCGCACCCAAATGTTGTAAATGTCTTTGATGTAGGGGAGGATCAGGGAGTAAACTATATCGTCATGGAACTGGTAGAGGGAATTACTTTGAAAGAGTACATTTCCAAAAAAGGAAAGCTGACGGTAAAAGAAGCTACCAGTATTGCCATTCAGGTGGCTATGGGACTGGAGGCAGCGCATAACAGAAATATTGTTCACAGGGATATTAAACCACAGAACATCATCATATCTACAGACGGAAAAGTAAAAGTAACCGATTTCGGCATTGCAAGAGCTGCATCATCCAATACGATCAGTACGAATGCCATGGGTTCGGTTCATTACAGTTCTCCGGAGCAGGTGAGAGGCGGATACAGCGATTATAAGAGTGATATTTATTCTCTTGGTATTACCATGTATGAAATGGTTACAGGAATGGTTCCTTTTGATGGAGATACAACGGTTGCCATTGCAATCAAGCATCTTCAGGAAGAGATGATTCCGCCGTCAGAAATCACACCGGATCTTCCGCACAGTCTGGAAGAAATCATTATGAAGTGTACACAGAAAAGTCCGGATAGACGATACAGTACACTGGCAGAGCTGATCAATGATCTGAAACATTCGCTGATCGATCCAAATGGAAATTTTGTAAATCTTACTCCATTAAGTAATCATGCACAGACAGTTGTGATTTCTCCTTCCGAAATGGAACAGATTAAGAGAGGAGCAGTTTCATCCGCTCCCCAGACAGAAACATTCCAGGAAGACAGTTATGACAGTTATGGAAATACAGATTATGACGATTCGGATGATTATGACAGTGAAGACGATTATGATGAGGAGGACGATAAAGGCGGAAAGGGCATAAGCAGTAAACTGGAAAAAGCCATGACGATCGGAGGTCTGGTAGTCGGTGCGATTATTATCTGTATTCTGGTTTACACCATTGCTTCTGCAACCGGTTTGTTAAAGTTCGGATCCGGAACCAGCAATAAAAATAAAGCAGATACAGAAACAACAAGCAATACAGATGAATCAGATGAAACAACCGGACAGATTGAAGTTCCGGATCTGACAAAGAAAACACCGGAAGAAGCACAGAAAGCGCTGAATGAACTTCAGCTTGGATACAAAAATGGCGGAGAAGAAGCTTCCGACACAGTAGAAGAAGGTTTGATCTGCCGTCAGGATGTGGAAGCAGGAAGCAAAGTTAGCGAGCATACGTTGATTACCTGTTATATCAGCAGCGGTACACAGGAAATTGAAATGCCCGATGTGACAGATAAGACACAAACAGAAGCCGAAGCGATGCTGAAAGAACTGGGATTAAAGACAACGGTTCAGAAAGCGAACAGCAGCACGATTACCATTGGTAATGTGGTTTCTACAGACCCTGTGGCAGGAACACAGGTGAAAGCCGGTGATACCGTTATTTTGACAATCAGTATCGGAGAAGGAGATACTGCAGTCAGGGTTCCGGATGTAATCGGCTGGAGTGAAGCAGATGCAAAAGCTTCTCTTAGTCAGGCAGGATTACTGGTAACTGTGCAGACAGGTGAAAGCCAGAGAGTAAATGTCGGTGAAGTTTATGATATGAGTATTTCAAGTGGAACACGTGTAGATACAGGAACTGCTATTACCATTTATGTAAGAGGTGAGCAGATGTCTACAACAGACAATCAGGAACAGACCGATAACGAGAATACAACAGCACAGGGAGGTACCTGGAAACCGGCTAACAGCCTGAGCCAGCCTGCAGATTATCAGGGAGGTAAGGTAAAGGTAGAACTGGTACAGGAGGACGAAGACGGCAATACGTATTCGGATCAGTCCATGGAAGTGGATGATCCACAGTTCCCGCTTTCGATTCAGCAGCTTACCGGACAGCCCGGTGTCAGCAAGGGAACAGCAGTTTTGTATGAGTGGATTGGTGACAGTTATCAGGTGATTGACCAGTATGAGGTTACTTTTCAGAAGGTAGATTGATGAAGGGAAAAATCATGAAAGGTATTTCCGGATTCTACTACGTAAATGTAGTAGAATCCGGAATTTATGAATGCAAAGCAAAAGGAATATTCCGAAAAGACAAGATAAAACCCCTGGTTGGGGATGATGTAGAAATAGAGGTCCTGAGTGAAGAGAAGAAGATTGGAAATATCATTAAAATATTTCCAAGACACAGTGAGCTGGTTCGTCCGGCAGTTGCCAATGTGGATCAGGCATTGGTAATTTTTGCAGCCAGAGAGCCAAGCCCAAACTTCTCTTTGCTGGACCGCTTTTTGGTTATAATGGAAAAACAGGAGATTCCAGTGATCATCTGTTTTAATAAAAAGGATCTGTGTGAAAAAGAAGAACTGAAGCAGATGAAAAAGATTTATGAAGATTGTGGATATCAGGTAATTCTGACCAGTGCAATGGAAAAGAAAGGGATGGAAGAATTAAAGACACTTTTGCGGGGAAAGACAACGACTGTAGCGGGGCCATCCGGTGTCGGAAAATCCTCTCTTACAAACCTGCTTCAGAAAGATGTAGTTATGGAGACTGGAGAAATCAGTAAAAAGCTTGGAAGAGGGCGCCACACTACAAGACATTCCCAGATTATAGCCATTGAAGAGAATACATGGATTTATGATACACCCGGGTTTACCTCATTTTATGTGGAAAACATAGAAAAGGAAGAATTGCGTTATTATTTCAGAGAGTTCGCTGCTTATGAGGGAACCTGTCGTTTCCAGGGCTGTACGCATACCCATGAGCCCGGCTGTAAAGTGAAAGAAGCGCTTGCAGAGGGGAGAATTTCACAGGAAAGATATAGCAGTTACCTGGAATTGTATCGGGAACTGTCTGAAAAAAGAAAATATTAAGAGGATTAAAACTGATAAAATGATATTGTAAAAAGTTATAAATAGCTGTTGGCTTTTATAACTTTTATTGATAGAATAAAGTATAAACATTAAGGAATTGGGATAAGAATGGAAAACTTCACCCACATCATACTTCAAGCAATGGATACAGATATTATTCGCATGAACAATGAAATCAAGTGATGAATATAAAGCCAAATCTTGATAGTATTACCATTGGTTATTGTAGAGTTTCAAGTAATAAACAAAAAGACGATTTGGAACGCCAAATAGAGAATATGAAATTGTACTTAACTGCACAAGGGAAACCTTTTGAGATTATCAGTAATATTGGTTCTGGAATCAATTATAAGAAAAAAGGATTGAAAGAATTATAGAAGAAGGTGGGGAAGAGAATGATAAAAACAATTCGAGTAATGTTACTCCCAAATAACAAACTCATGTAAAAGTGGAAGGATTTGCCACTTCCAAAAAGAAGAATAAGCAAAAGTTAAACTGGATAAGACTTGCAGAACATGGACGTATACCAACGGAAAACGTAAAATACATGAATCCACGTTTCAAATATGATGGGTTAAACTGGTGGATTACTGTTGGAATTGAGTATGAAGATAGCACTGTGTTTCCATCAAACGAAGGTATTGGAATTGATTTAGGAATTAAAGACTTGGCAATATGTTCTGATGGCGATAAATATCAGAATATCAATAAAACTCAAAGAGTAAAGAAGTTAGAAAAAAGAAAACGCAGGTTACAGCGTTCCATATCAAGAAGATATGAAAAAAATAAGAAAGGAGAAAGTTACTGTAAAACAAGTAACATTATAAAGAGAGAAAAAGAACTTTTAAAATTAAATCACAGACTAACGAATATACGTCAGAATTATTTACATCAAATAACATCTGAGATTATAAAACGAGAACCAAGTTTTGTATGTATGGAAGATTTGAAGTTGTCAGACCGTATTTACAAATGTGAGTGTGGAAATGTGATAGATAGAGATTATCAGGCGTCTTTAAATCTAAAAAGATATGGAGAAATGGTTTTAGAGCAATCTGTAGCATAACACTTTCAAGTTATTACAGATATGTACGGGTACGTTAGTCCGGAATTTATGCCTATGGAGTGTA
>OBLI01001704.1_pt1 | contig 20651 bp, 19 predicted proteins | sample 1519701 | NCBI WGS metagenome assembly OBLI01 (sample SAMEA3663005, study PRJEB22513) | pig gut metagenome | biome: pig gut; feature: pig-associated habitat; material: faeces | place: France | collected 2012
GTCGCTGTAACTATAGTATATAGGTAATACTACCTGTGGTTTATCGAATGCTTACGTTGAAAGGCAACCGCTTTAAAACATTCTTTTTTGTCAGATTGCAGCAACACTTTGCTGACATCCAACAAATACTTTATTATTCTTCGTCAAGACCCCATACGTCGAAACTACCGTCATGTCCCTTTGAAAGGCCAGTATCTACTTGGTCGTCATAAATTCCCACCTGATCCATTGACGCTGCTATCATTTCTAGTTCTACTTCTACTACTTGAATCTCTGGTTTGATATATTTCTTTTTCATAATCTTTTGTAATTTAACCCTTCCTAACCTCCCCGAAGGGGGAGGAATTAGGTTCAGGGATTTTTTATTGTTATTATCTTTTTGTTTATCTCTTTCCCCCTCCTCAATCTCCCCTCTCATCATGGAGAGGGTTGGGGGTGAGGCTCCTTACTTTACAATAAACTTCTTACCATTCTTGATATATAAGCCCTTAGCTGGGTTAGCCACCTTGCGACCGCTGAGGTCGTATGTTGCTGCATCAGAATTCATAGTTCCGAATTCATAATTCTCTTCGATGCCTGTGCTCTCGTCCCATACGAAGGTGTAAGCCTTTGCGTTTGATGCTATTTCTAAGTAAGCCTTACCTGCTGCAAGAGTACCTTGTTTTGACAATTGATAGAAACCGATGCCCTTAGTTCCATTGTTGAGTACATAGATAGAGCCGTTACCTCCTGTTATTTTTGTAGCATTTGCCTTAAGGTCGTTATCAACAGTTGCGTCAGTTGTTGTAATTACACCTGTATAATTACCTGCTTCGCCTTTCAAGATAACACCAGTGTTTGCAGGAACAATACCGTCATCAATCTTTTTAAGAGTAATTGTCTGGTTGCCGCCATTTACCTTAGCTGTATATGCTTCCAGACCACTTTCTGAGAAATCAACTGCGTATATTGAGCTGAAGGTTGCGTAGCCTGCGGATGTGATAGTTCTTGTATCTGCAACTTTCTTAACAAGCAAATAGTCAAATGCTGATGTTAAACTATAAGTAATTTGCACACCCATTGTATGTTCACCAGCAGCCAAAAACTGTTCGGTAGTAAATGTACCTCCTGTATTGCTATTAATATCTTTTTTCTCTAATTCAACTCCATCTAACTGTATAGAGTGTCCACGAGATCTATTATTGTTATTATAGTATGGCATTTCTATAGAATATATTCCATCTTCTGCAACGGAGAATGTAACAGACATTGTTGGCGTAGCTGATTGTTGTAATGAATAACCTCTTCCATTTGAGAAATTATTATTTGCTACATTATTAAATGTGCCCCCTGTTTTTACTGCGTTATCTTCCCACTCTCCGAAATATGCAACGCCTTCTTCTTTTGTATATACTATTGTCTTGCTTACTTGTTCACCATTTGTAAAGGTTCCTGTTTTTACGAAAGAAGTTACATCATCAGCCACATAATATTCACCATTTTTTTCAACATACATTGAATAAGCATATGACCATGAGCAAACTTTATCGTCAGTTTCTGTTAATTGTGTTACAACAGGTTCTGATGTTTCATTTCCTATCTTTTTTGTTACACTTAGTGTTGCAGTATATGGTTTGCGAACAGGAACAGTCCAAATATTGTCACCTTCAGCTGTAATTTCAAACTTCTGAGCATCATTAACAGATAGATATTTAACATCTTCTACAGTAATTACGGTTTCTGATTCCACAAAAGTTCCAACAGCCGAGTTTCCTGTTGTTGAATGAATAGTTTTACCTTCATATTGATATTTTATTTCATAATTCTTTGTCGGAATAACTTCATCAGATGTAACTGTATAAACATTTAAATCATCTATATAAACTCCACCATATGTTTTACCTGCACTGAAAAACAATCCATAAATAGTTGAGGCTTCTGATTCGAAATCCACAGTCTTGTTATCCACCAATACAGTTCCATCAGCCCTAGTTAATGAATATGTTGCTTTTTGTAAGAGGAAATTCAAACGAAGATTAAGCTGAATTACACCTGTGGTATTTCTATTCAAGTTATTACATTCATAAGTACCTGTAGTGTTAAGTGAAGAAGTCATATTTTCTCCACCAACAGTAATCGTCCCCCAATAACCATTTCCACTTGCAGATGCTTTTATGGAGAAAACAGACGACACACCACTTAACCATCCCAAAGTATTCTTTCCTGTTGTTATATATATTCCTGAACTTTTACCACCAGTACATGCATCCATCTTGAATTTAAAGTCTATATCAACTATATTAGCATCATTTATAGAGAATTGAGGAGACATAAACCCTTTATCACCAGAAGCTTGACCTCCACCTAATATCTGCGAACCAAAAGTATTAGCGGCAGATACCCCTGGAGTATATTCATGACCATCACTTTTGCCTGTCCTTGTAAAATCAGAGGATGTTTCAAAGTCATTACTATAGACAGAAGTTCTCGTTTCTTGCGCCCACGCACTAGTCCCCAAACACAGCGCAGCTGCGATGAGCAATGATTTAATTGTAATTTTTTTCATAGTTAAAAATTATAGTTATTGAATAATGTATTAAATAAATTGTATTTGTTTTCTAGACCAAAGGACATGCGTAATGGGCATACGAAGAGGGACCTCGCATGCGTACGCACGTAATTATATTAATAATGGATAAGGAAAATGTGTCAGCCGAACGGACTGAAACGAACTGCTTGCTTGACGACTTTTGCAAAGAATAATTGCCCCCCCCCGAATAAATTCAGGACAGGGAAAAGCATGATTACCAACATGTTAAGCATCAAGATGTTCATTTTAGTAAGTTCCTAATAAATCGTTTCAAGTTTTAATATTGTAGTTTCGCCTACAAAGGTATAATAAATATATTAAACCGCAAAGGAAAATCGTACTAAAATCGGTACATTCATACAATTTTATACAGCCTGTGTAATCCAATCGGTCAATACGCTCTGCACTCCATCCCAATGATAGTATGAGTTTTTTGCCCATATCTTTGTTGATTTCATGCTAAATCACTATCTTTGCAGAATATTAGAATAATTAGTATGGATGGCAACGAAGTAGAATTCATAATAAGCAGTTTCGAACACCATGCACCACTTAAATATGCTGAGGGCGTAAAAGCAGGATTTCCATCGCCAGCAGAGGCATACGAGATGGATTGCATAGACTTCAACCGGGATATGATTACTCATCCCGATACTACCTTCTATGCCCGCGTAAAAGGCGACTCTATGATTGATGCAGGCATCTGCGATGGCGACCTGTTGGTGATAGATCGCTCGGTGGAACCAACCAACGGCGATGTGGTGGTGGCCTTTTATGACGGCAGGTTCACAGTGAAATTCTATGATAACTCCCATTATGATGAGGGATATATAGAACTCAAGCCCGCTAATAAAGCATTTCCCGTATTTAAGATTACCGAGCGCGACGAATGCCAGATTTGGGGCGTGGTGGTATACACAATAAAGAAATGGCATGGGGGTAACGGATGATGTATGCTTTGGTAGATGTGGATAATGCTTATGTGTCGTGCGAGAGGGTGTTCAGGCCAGACCTCGTAGGCAAACCCGTGGTGGTGCTCAGCAACAACGATGGGTGCGTGGTGGCACGCAGCAATGAAGCCAAAGCATTGGGCATCAAGGCTGGCACTCCCTATTTCCAACTCAAGACACTCTTTCCCAATACCAGGATATATGCGTTCTCATCAAATTATGAACTATATGCCGATATGACCCGTAGGGTTATGAATATTGTGAAAAGGCATGCAGATGAGTTTCACCGCTATTCCATTGACGAGGGCTTCTGCATCATCGATGATGATGGCACCGAGAGTCTGAAGGAGTGGGGGGAGAACCTGCACCGAGAGATTTTGCGGGGCACAGGTATGCCAGTGAGCATAGGCATAGCACACACCAAAACACTGGCCAAGATGGCAAGTTGGTTCGCAAAGAGATACAAGGGATTTAAGCATTGTTGCGTGATATATGATGACGATCAGCGAGATAAAGCCCTGAGTCTCTTCCCTATAGATGAGGTGTGGGGCATAGGACGACGATGGGCTGCCAAACTGAATGCCATGCAGGTGATGAAAGCCGCCGACTTTGCCTCAATGAGCGAGTCGTGGGTAAAAAACTTCATGAATGTGAACATGTGGCGCACATGGCGCGAACTGAATGCCATTGACTCCATAGCCATGGAGGATATGGAGAATGTGAAACGGAAGTCTATTTGCACCTCAAGATCATTCCCTAAGATGATTGAGGGCTATGACGAGATGGCTGCACATGTGGCTAACTATGCCGCCCTGTGCGCAGAGAAACTGAGGAAACAGCACTCCGTGGCCGCCACCATAGGTGTGTTTGTGGATACTAACCATTTCCGCGAGGACCTGCCACAGTATGGCATGTTTAAAACCATCACCCTGCTCACACCTACCAATAGTACGCAGATGGTGGTGGAAACAGCCAACAACTGCCTCAAGAAGATATTCCTGCAGGGATTTAAATATAAGAGGGCAGGGGTGGTGATCATGGATATATGCAGTGAGAATGAGGTGCAGACCTCTTTCATCGACTATGACTCTGATATGTATGACAAGATGAAACGCCTCGACAAGGTGACCGATCGCATAAAGCGAACCATGGGCAATGGGGCCATCATGCTGGGTGCGCAGCAGTATGATAGCAAGGGCAAAACCACTACCTTCAAGGATGCTGTGAAAAGGGAAATGAAAAGTCCCAATTACACCACTTGCTGGCAGGATATACTGGAGATTGAATGATATACCAGAGGCTAAATAATATACTGGAGATAGAATGATATATCAGAGGGTGAGTAATAATAAAATGTATGTACAAAAAATAAATAGGTTAATAGTATTATGAGAAAACTGAAACTAACGGAAGAGCGCAGCAGCATGCTGCACGGTATATTGCTGATGGTGCTCTTTTCGTGTGCCGCCTTCTATATCGGCGACATGGATTTAATTAAGTCCCTATCGCTGAGCCCAATGATAGTGGGAATAGTGCTGGGCATGCTCTATGCCAATAGTCTGAGAAATAATCTTCCCGAGACATGGGTGCCAGGCATCACCTTCTGCTCAAAAAAGGTGCTAAGGTTTGGTATAGTGCTCTATGGATTCAGACTCACATTCCTTGACATCACTGCCGTGGGACTGCCAGCCATCATCATAGATGCCATAGTGGTGACCATTACCATACTCGGCGGAGTGGCCATAGGACGATTGCTCAAGATGGATAGTGGCATAGCCTTGCTCGCATCTATAGGTAGCGGCATCTGTGGTGCTGCAGCCATACTGGGCGCCGAGTCGGCAATAAAAACCAAAGCATACAAAACGGCGGTGGCAGTGGCCACGGTGGTTATCTTCGGCACTATAGCCATGTTTGTTTATCCTATGTTTTACAGATGGGGTCTCTTCGACCTTACACCACAGCAGATGGGTATCATGACTGGCTCTACAGTGCATGAGGTGGCTCATGTGGTGGGTGCTGGCAATGCCATGGGCAAAGAGGTGGCCGACAGTGCTATCATTGTCAAGATGATACGTGTGATGATGCTTGTGCCCGTACTTCTCATTCTCAGTTGGTCTGTGGCTAAGGCGGCTGCCAAGACTATGGCCGACAATGGCAGTATAGACAACGCAAATGCCAGCAAGGGAAAAATACAAATGCCATGGTTCGCCATCTATTTCCTTCTCGTCATAGGCTTCAATAGTTGCGGGATACTGCCACAGAATATCGTTGATTTCATCAATACCTTCGACACGTTCCTGCTCACTATGGCTATGACTGCCCTCGGAGCAGAAACAAGCATAGACAAATTCAAAAAGGCCGGATTTAAACCCTTCCTGCTGGCCGCTATCCTCTTCGTCTGGCTCATGGTGGGCGGATATTGCATGAGCAAATTCCTCGTGCCAATCATAAATTGATTATTGATTATTGATTAAAGATTAATGATTATGAAGACTTATAGACTGCTTTTTGTTTGTCTTGGCAATATATGCCGTTCGCCCGCTGCTGAGGGTATAATGAAACATGTGGTGGAGGCTAATGGTGACTCCCAACGCTTTGTGATTGATTCTGCCGGCATCGGGGGATGGCATGTGGGCCAACTGCCTGATAACCGCATGAGACGACATGGGGCTAAACATGGGTACAATTTCAATAGTAGAGCACGACAGTTTGAACCTCATGATTTCAACCGCTTCGACCTTATTGTCGCTATGGATGACGACAATCGTAGATCATTACTACATATAGCGAGCAATGATGATGACAAAAACAAAATAGTGATGATGACAGATTTCTTAACCCATCATCCAGATAATAACGTTGTGCCCGACCCTTATTACGGTGGCGACAACGGATTTGAACTGGTTATCGAACTGCTCGAAGATGCCTGCAATGGATTATACCACAATATAGTGAAGAGAGTACTATAAAATCAAATCCCCAAGCCGAAAGGCTTGGGGATTTGATTTAAGGGTGGAGGGTGGGGCTCGAACCCACGACATTCAGAACCACAATCTGACGCTCTAACCAACTGAACTACATCCACCGTGTTAGTTGCTTTTATTAAGCGAGTGCAAAGGTACGATGTTTTTTTTATTCCACCTAATATTTCGGGATATTTTTTTAGTGAAATGCTTTTTTCACCCAATAATCCCCATAACAACGCTGTCGCAATGGGAGATGAATCCCCCAACAGATATTATTTCTTGTCTGCGGCAGGAGTAGCTGGAGCGGCGTCTGCAGGTTTAGCATCAGCCTTAGCTGGAGCGGCGTTTGCAGGTTTAGCATCAGCTGCTGGCTTATTCTGTCCAGCTCCGAAACCAGGAAGGTTGTTAGGATTGGTAGTAGGATTCTCGATACCTTCCATTACCGAACTGTCAGTAGCTGCAGTGGGAGCCACATAAGCGCATGCTATGCTGATTACTACCATAACGAGAGCCAGCCCCCATGTTGTTTTCTCGATAAAGTCTGTTGTTTTGCGCACTCCACCAATTTGGTTGTAAGAGGCGAAATTAGAAGAGAGTCCTCCTCCTTTTGATTCCTGAATCAGCACGATGCCAATCATGAGCAGTGCTGCAAGAATGATTAGAATTACTAATAATGTGTACATCTTTTTTACTTATTTTTTGTTGTTATTTATTATCAATTTCTCTAAGAAACGTATTTGGTCTGCAAAGTAAGCATTTTTTTTTGGATAATTCAAACTTAATCGCCTAATAATTTCCAAAGCTTTTGAATATCTGCCCTGTTTTATGTAAATTCTTGCTAAAGTTTCTGTAAAAACGCCCTCATCGCTGTCTTTTGTGCTTTCTGGCATGACAGGATCGAGTTCGGGCATAAGTTCAGGATTGTCATTAAGTTTTATTTTTCCATTGTCTTGTTCGATGAAGTTATCGATAAGATTATGCCCAATGAGTTGTGGTGTTTCTTGGTCATTGTTTTCTTCCGCATACGACTCACTCTCGAGCAGGTAAGCCACATAGTCTACTGCGGCATCTGCTGGTGTTGGTTTTCGTTGTTTTCTGTCAGCAGTTTGTTCCTCTTGTGGTATAGTTCCGAGGAAATTGTCAATCAGTGATAATGTTCTGCTTCCGTTGTTATTATCCGTTGCCTTAGATGGTGCTGCTGGTTTTCTCAGTTGGTAGTGCACAGCCTCAATCATTTTGAACAGCACTTCTCTGTCTGTGATATAGACAGCCGCTCTTCTCAACTCATCGTCGAAAGATGGGTCGTGCAGCAGATACAGGTTTTGTAGCATGAGCAGTCTTGCCGTCTGGAAATAGGGGTAGAGGGCAATTATAGATCTCAGCTCATACAAAGTATCCTTGTCGAGGTGTTCTGGGTGTCTTATCAGCGTGCTTATATCCATAAGGTTTGTTTACCAGTTAGCTACAGTTGCATTGAAGATTTGGTCAGTAATCTCTTTTACCATTTGAGTCACGAGTTCTTCCTGCACTGAATTGAGCGACTGTGTAGTTTCGTATGTAGAGGTGGCAGTGAACTGCCTTTCGAAGTCTTCGGTATGATTAGCATTGTTAGTAAACCTCACGTTGACAGTCATCGACAGTTCTGTTTGTGCCGAATAACCTTCGCTTGATACCGACTTATTACGTTGGTCATATCGTGTTATTTCTCCCTCTATTTTCAGGTCTCCGTCTCTTTTCACCTGTATGAGTTTTGTATGGTTGGCAAACACATCTTTGAGTTGGTTATTGAAGATGCTTGCCATAGGTCCCCACACATAGTTAGAACGTATTGGGAAATCGTTTATTTGTATTGTTTTTGTTTTGCTGTAGTCAATGCTTGCTCCGTTGAATTTATACTGTACAGAGCATGACATGAGCATCATGGTCAGCAAGAGCATCGTGGCAGATATATATTTCATATATGAGTTCATCATTATTGCGTATAATAAATACTTGTGAGTATGAAATTATTCCAGTCCAAACTGTCTAAGCCTGCGGTAAAGTGTTCGGTCTGAGATGCCCAGTTCTTCAGCAGCCTTTCTTCTGTTGCCCCCATTGCGCTCCAGTGCCTTTATGAGCATCTGTTTGCCTATCTCGTTGAGGTTTAGCGAGTCTGTGGATATGTTTGTATCTGTATAGTGCTCTTTTTGCGGTTCCACATATTCTTCTGCCTCTGCCTCTTCTGCTTCGTTGATATCATTGTTTTGGTTTGTGGTGGGTATATATAGGCTTTTGTTTTCGGCAGTTGTAGTCACCCCTGTCTGCAATTGTTTTTTGAGCATGCCCACCTCATTACGCAGTTCGTTTACATTTGATCTGAGTTCAAACAATATCTTGTATAATATCTCTCTCTCATTCTCAAAACTATGGTCTGTGGTTGAGAGCGGTTTAATGGTAGCCAGTTGTGTAGACTCCTGGTCTTCAGGTATAAACTGCGATAGGATCTGTGCTGTTATCTGTCTTTCTCTGCACAATATGGAGATTTGCTCGGTGATGTTCTTGAGTTGTCTCACGTTTCCCGGCCATTTATATTTGAGCAGCAGTCGTTTAGCGTCGTCGGTGAGCACTATGCGTTCCATTTTGTATTTCTCTGCCATCTGCATGGCAAAGAGTCTGAAGAGCAGAATGATATCCTCTCCTCTGTCTCTGAGCGGAGGCATTTGTATGGGTATGGAGTTGAGTCGATAGTATAGGTCTTCTCTAAATCGTCCTTCGCTTATGGCTCTTTGAATGTTTACATTTGTTGCGGCCACTATGCGCACGTCTGTTTTTTTCACCTCTGTGGCTCCCACGGGTATATACTCACCAGTTTCGAGCACACGCAATAGTCTCGCCTGGGTAGCCAAGGGCAGTTCTCCCACCTCATCGAGAAAGAGAGTACCTTTGTTTGCCACGCCGAAATAGCCTGGACTATCGCTGATAGCACCAGTAAACGACCCTTTCACATGTCCGAAGAGTTCGCTGTCTATAGTACCTTCAGGAATGCTTCCGCAGTTGATAGCGAAATATTTCTCTCTTTTTCGAGGAGAGTTATCATGAATTACTCTTGGTATGATTTCTTTTCCTACGCCGCTTTCGCCAATGATGAGCACGCTGAGGTCTGTTGGTGCCACTTGCAGAGCGACATCAAGCACACGATTCAGCATATCGCAATTCCCCACGATATTGTATCGTTGTTTTATGGATTGTAGTTCATCTCCTCTCATTTCCGTGCAAATATAAGCATAATTTTTGGTAATATGTTCATTTCTGCCGTTAATTTTCCTTTTTGCGGTCAAGTTTGATTAGCATCAGTCCTATGGCTGTCCATATCAGTTCTCTCAGTCTTACTATCAGAGCCACGAAGATGCCAGCATTAGCAGTGAGAGCCAGTCCTTTTGCCGACATGAGGAATCCCCCCTCTCGTCCTCCCAATTGCAGTGGCAGGAAGAAGAGCATGTTTGCGATGAGTGAAGTGAAAGCGAGTATGAGAATGCTCTCTAGATAGTTAGCCTTTGGTGAGAGTACGAGCAAGATGAAATAAATTTCCAGTGCCGATATTATTCTGCACATTAGTTCGAGCAATACTGCAATGACGAAAGCCTTTCTGTTTTGGTTGTGCAGAATAGCTATTTGCCTATCAATATTTTTGAGTTGCTCGCTGTGTTTTTCAAAGAAAGGGTTTGCCCATTTTTTGATCATCGGAAATCTGCTGAGCACCTGCATGCAGTTGACTGTTATTCCCCTCTTGTATCCCTTGATAAAGAACCATATAGCCAGCGAGCAGAATGCTGTGAGTGTTATTATGAAGCAAAGCATAGGAATGGTAACATTCTCTATTGCCACATATAGCATTGCCGATAACAGCCAAAACCAGAAATGCGAGAATATGTGTGTCATGGCATAAAGAATTACCGACGATGAAGCCCTTTCGGTGCCAATTTTCGGCGATAGCGACATGATGCGGTATGGCTCACCTCCCATGAGTCCTCCTGGAGTGGCATAGTTGAGTGCAAATCCGCTCACTGTAATTTTATACAGCCACCAGAATTCCACCTGTTTATCTCTTTTCTCGCCTGTTTTCTGCGAGTGGTGTATGATGGTATACCACGATGCGGTGTTGAGAATATAGAGGAAGAACCATAATGCTATGACTGCGAAGAACCAATATCCGGCTCTTTGCAGTCCCTCGTAAACCTCCTTAAAGTCGAGTTGGGTGACCATGATGATGAGCACCGCAATGCCAAACATAAAGAATGCATTCTGGTATTTCTTTTTCATCTTTTGTTAGTCATTCATGTCTTGTTACTCTTCTCTTTGTCTATTTGTTATTCTTCTCTTTGTCTATTTGTTATTCTTCTATTTTCTTTTTGTCCTGTCTTTTAAACTGGTCTTTGGGCTTAGGAATAGCAAAGCGTACTTTTTCGCTTTCGTCTCGTTTCTCGTGATAGATTTTTGGCAGTGGGTTTTCCATCGGTTCGTCATATTCTGCTCTATTTCTGAATATGTCGATAGCAGTGTAAATGGCCTGTCTAAACGAGTTTTCGCTTGCTATACCTTTTCCAGCGATGTCGTATGCTGTTCCATGGTCAGGAGAAGTGCGTACTATTGGTAGTCCCGCGGTGTAGTTTACTCCGTCGTCGCATGCTATGGTTTTGAATGGCGCCAGTCCCTGGTCGTGATACATGGCGAGCACTCCATCGAAGGCTCTGTATGCCTCGGAAGCAAAGAATCCGTCGGCGGCGTATGGTCCGAAGGCCTGTATGCCATTCTCCTCGAGTTTGTTTATTGCCGGAATGATAATATCTTTCTCTTCGTTTCCTATCACACCATTGTCGCCGGCATGTGGGTTGAGAGCCAGTATGGCGAGCCTTGGGTTTGAAATGCGGAAATCTCTTTTGAGGCTTTTATGGAAGATGGTAGCTTTAGAAATGATGGCCTCTTCAGTGATAGCCTCTGCAATATCTTTGATTGGCAGATGAGTAGTGACCAGAGCCACTCTCAATCTTTCGTTGAGCAGTATCATGAGCGATTTGTTACCATCCCCCACGCTGTTTTCGATATATTCGGTATGCCCTTTGAAATGAAAGAGGTCGCTCTGTATATTATCTTTGTTGATAGGTGCAGTAACGAGCACGTCGTAGAGATCAGATCTGAAATCTGTCATGGCCCTATCGAGCGCTTTCAGAGCAGCTTCTCCCGCCTCTTTGGATGATTGTCCGATGTCCACCTTAGTTTCTTCTCCAATCACCGCTATCAAGTTTACCCTATCATCTTGAGCGTCTTCAGCCCTATCGATGATGCTGAAAGAAGTAGTCAGTTCGAGCATTTTTCTGTGATAGGCAGCCACTTTTGGTGATCCGTAGATGATGGGAGTGCATATCTCGAGCATGGCAGGATCTGCGAATGTTTTGAGTATTACCTCATATCCAATGCCATTGGTGTCGCCATGTGTTATGGCCACCCTTATCTTTTTGTTGTTCATATAGTGTTCAGTTTTATATTATGTTTTGATAGATATTGTTAGTTGTCTACATCATATAATTCTCATGTCTACACCTTATTATATATATAGGTTGTGAAATTTATGTGTCAGGATGCGCCATTCATGCGGAGTCAGATTAGAAAGTGTCAGCTATTGCAGTTCATGCTGTTTTGCTGCAGTGCTGAGCAGTCCGCATGCCGCCATGATGTCCTGTCCTCGGCTTGCTCTGATGGTTGTAAACACCCCATGTTTGGTTAAGTAATCTCTCAGTGTCTCCATTCTGTAGTCGGATGCCCCATATAGGTTTACATCTGGAATAGCATGAAAGCGTATGAGGTTAACTCTGCATTCGAGTCCTTCCACCATTCTCACTATTTCTTTTGCATGATTTATAGAGTCGTTGACACCATCAAAGACGATATATTCAAATGAAGCCCTGCGTTGGTGTGTGAAATCATATTGTTTTAACAGATCCACCACCTCAGCTATTGTCATCTGCTTTTCTGCAGGCATCAGTTGCATTCTCTGCTCGTGTATAGGCGAGTGCATGCTGATGGCAATATGGCATTCGCTTTCGTCGAGAAATCTTTTGAGTTTATTTTTTATTCCCACGCTGCTGACCGTTATTCTTTTTGGGCTCCATGCCCATCCATAGTCAGCTGTTAGGATTTTCGTAGCTTTCATCACGTTGTCGAGGTTGTCCATGGGTTCTCCCTGTCCCATAAAGACAATATTTGTCAGAGTGTCGGCTTCGGGGAGAGAGTAAACCTGGTTTAGTATATCCGCTACTGTCAAGTTTCCTTCAAACCCCTGTTTTCCTGTTTGGCAGAATAGGCAATTCATTTTGCATCCCACCTGTGAAGAGACGCATAGAGTTGCTCTCTCTTTGTCAGGAATATAAACGGTTTCTATGAATTTCCCGTTGTGAGTAGGGAAGAGATATTTCTTTGTCCCGTCTTTTGAAACCATGCATTCTATAGGTTTCATTGCCCCTATGTTGCAATGTTTCTGCAATATGGTTCTGTTTTTTAATGATATATCGGTCATGTATGCGATGTCTGTCACCCTGCGATCATACAGCCATTTTGCTATCTGTCCGCCGGTGAACTTAGGCATGCCCAGGTCAACAGCCAATTGTCTGAGTTCATCCATGTCCATTCCGAGCAATAATATCTTGCCGTTTTCTTCCATTCTTGCAATATTTTCTGCAAAGGTAATAAATAAATTGGAGAAAATCCCACTCTTTGGTCATCTTTTTGGTATATGATAGCTCATGAGTGCAAAAAATCGTCCCTTTATTGTCATTTTGAGTAATATTTATACATAATTGCCATAAAATGTGTTTATAATTAATTATTTTAGGCATAATATTTGGTGTTTATAGGTTTTTTTTTATACCTTTGTACCGAAAAATGTAATTTAATTCTTTTCCATTATTAATACTATCATCAAGAAGTATAATAAAAGGGGTCCCAGTTGTGAAACTAGGATCCCTTTGCTTTTTCGTGCCTATGAGCAATAATTTTCAAGCCTATGAGCAATAATTTTCGTGCCTATGAGCAATCATTCTTTGTCAGTCTCTGTAAGGTTTTTTCTGCCGAAGTTTGGGTCAATATTCAGTTTTGCCGCCACGAAGAAAGTCAAGAGGCATGCCACCATTACGATGATGAAGAAAGCCCTGTATCCCACCCATTCCTGCAGTGCCCCTGCAAAGAGTCCAGGTATCATCATCGACAGAGCCATGAGAGCTGTGCACAGAGCATAATGGCTTGTTTTATAATCCCCCTGACTATAATAGATAAGATATAGCATATATGCAGTGAATCCGAATCCATATCCAAACTGCTCTATAAACACGCAAATATTAATCATGGCAAAGCTCACGTCTTGTGCATAACTCATGTATACATACACCACATCAGGCAGAGTGATGGCGCACACCATGGGCCACAGCCAGCGTTTCAGTCCGTCTCGCCCAATGGCCAGACCTCCGATGATACCTCCGAGTGTTAGTCCCACCACTCCCACGGTGCCCTGCACGAATCCGTATTCCTGTGGCGATAGTCCCAGTCCTCCTGCATATTGTTTATCAATGAGAAAGAGAGTAGACACTTTAGCCAGCAGACCTTCCGGCATTCTATATAGCAGCATAAAGAGGATGGCAGCCATCATCTGTTTGAAAGGCATTTTAGTAAAGAAAGTAATCATCATCACCTTTATCCCCTTTACTATATCCTTAGCGCCATGATTTTTCTTTTCTGAGTCTTCAGAGGGTTTTGGCAGTATATACTGGTGCCATAGCCACAGTGCGATAAACAATCCTGTGACTCCATAAAACATCAGGCTCCATGAATATTTAATACCACTATTTCTGAATATCACCTGCAAGTTTCCGGCAGCCATCACGAGCAGTCCCTGTCCGAATATCGTGGCCAGTCTGTAGAATGTGCTTCTGATGCCCACAAACACTGCCTGATGGTGGTTGCTCAGTCCGAGCATATAGAAACCGTCTGCAGCGATATCGTGAGTAGCGCTTGCGAAAGCCATGAGCCAGAAGCAGCAGAGAGTTCCCTGCAGCCAGAGTTCTGTTTGCAATGTGAAGGCCACTCCTCCGAAAGCGGCCCCTATGAGCAGTTGCATGGCTGTCACCCACCATCGTTTAGTTTTCATCAGGTCAATAAATGGGCTCCACAGCGGTTTTATCACCCATGGCAGATAGAGCCAACTGGTATAGAATGTAATTTCGGCGTTGCTCAGTTTGAGTTGCTTATATAGCACCAGCGAAACCGTCATCACCACCACATAAGGCAGTCCCTCGGCGAAATAGAGGGATGGCACCCATCCCCAAGGATTTGATTTTTTCATACCATTCTGTTTACTTATAGATCTCCTTTATTTCCGCCCCGTTATAGTAGTGCAGCAGAATTTCGTCATACTTATATCCCTGTTGCCCCATCACAGCGGCTCCAATTTGGCATAGGCCCACCCCATGTCCCCATCCAGCCCCAGTCAGTATGAATCGAGCTGGGATACCCTCTGAGTCGGTCTCCATTTTGTCCACCACAAAAGCGCTACTATAGAGGTGAGAATCGCTGAGCACACGTCTAATTTCCAGTTCCTTTCCTATGGTCATAGTTTTCTTTGTGCCCACTATTTGCAATCGGCAAATACGTCCACTTTTTCCTCTCTCCAGGGGTATGAGGTCTATGATATTTCCGAAGTCGTCTTTCATTTTTTCTGCTATGAGAGCAGCCATTTGCTCCTGAGAATATTCTATTTTCCATCTGTAGAAGTCAGGAGTTTCGCGGTCATAGTCGTTGAGCACCTGTGCCATAATATTCTTGTCGGAGGTATTGCAGAAAGCCTTTGGAGAAGATCTAATCCATTGTTGAGCGTTTGCCTCTATGGTCAGGTCAGGCATCTGTCTTCTTCTGCCGTCATTATGTTCAGCGTTACCATCATTATGTTCTGTGGAATTGTTGTCACTGATGGCTGTGAGGTAAGGTTTTGGTGTATCTTCCCAGCAGTATTGGAATTCTTCCGATATGCCCCCGCAGCATTTACTGAATCTGGCGTCGCATATTTCGTTATTAAAAGTCAGTATCTGTCCGCGGGTTTGTCTGATAGCTTCCACCACCTGTGGCAAGCATGCATTGGTGATGCCCTGATATCTTTGGCAGTGGTCATCGGCGCAGACGTCGAAGAGAGTATGATCTTCTCGGTCATACCATCTAATAATCTCGTCTTCTTTCTTTATAAACGAGAAGAAGTTATTATTATCTCCGTTAGTAAGCATTTGTCTTTTCTCCATTTGAGCCAGCAGCCAGCTTCTTGAGATCACGGCATGAGCTTTTAGCAGTTCGATGCTTGACGATGCGTTCATTTCGCTACTTATCACGCTTGCCAGATAGCGTTCCACTGGCAGTTGGTTTATGGCATGAATTTTGTCAGACTCCACCACGAGCATCAAACTACCGTTAAAGACCTGAGTTTGTCTGCGTTCCCAGTGGAAGTTTATTCCTATGGTCACATCCAAGAGCGAGAAGTTAGCATCGTCGCATTGAGGTGCGAAGGTGAGTTGTTGGTATTGTCGTCCACGCCATAGGATGCCACCTTCAGAGAATTCCACTGTCTGCTCTCCCGTGATGGTTTCACCTTTTGCGGTATAAGGAGCATTGAGCACAAAGCAGATGCTCTGTCCGCTCACTATACCCACGGTCACTTCAGGTTCCTGATAATTGTGTGCAGCAGTTTTTACAGCCGTTGATACCTTTCGTTTTATTTTCTCTTCAATTTTTGCAGCGTCATGTTCTTTTATTCCCACCTCTTTGATAATGTCAAGAGCTATTTCGGCTGTTATTCTATTGAATTCGTCGGCATGAGGCATGATGATGAGTCCAGCCATGTCGAGAGCACCAGGGCTCACCGTAAACCTGCTATTGTCATTGTTGTAATAGCAATCCGGTCGGTGTTTGCTTCTTGGTATCACCACCGCGATCCACTCTTTACCATTTCTCCAAGCCATTATGTTCATCATAGGTTCGCTATCGCCTTTTTGTGTAGGCATGGCATGATAAAGCATATTAAAGAGCCGTTGGTCATTGTCGGCGTTAGTACTTTTGATTACGTATGCTGGGCATGGATAATCAGTCATTCGCCATATACCCTCTTCGTCGTTGATAGTGGTAACCTCAGTGAGTGAGCGGCTCAGTCTCTGCCAGCATGTCTGCAGCGGCACCACCCCGCTGGTTCCAGCCTGCAGGTGTTTATGGTCGGGTGCCGATGCTCCACTTTTTGGTCCATTGTAAAACACCGTCAGTTCGGGATAAATATCGAGCAGTTTATGTATTTCGCCATAGCAATCGTGTATGAGTTGAGGTATATGCTGTCTGGCAGCAATAGTGAAATGCTCGGGCAGGATAGGGAAGGGGTTTACGAGCAGTTCAAAATTTTTGTCTACTATCAGTTTCGACTGTTCTGGCGGTCTGTTTGCTGCGCACAGGAAGCATGGTCTGTGAGCAATACTTTTTTTGTCGATGCTAGCCCCTGTAGACACAATCCTTGCGGGGTTGTGCTGCACTGTCAGGTTGAAAGAGTCGTTGCCCAGTTCGCGTGTCTCCACATTTTGCAGTTGTCTATATCTTTTTCTCGTCTCCTCCCATGTCTCCATCTGCCTATTAAAGAATCTCCATAGCGAACTATCAGCCATAATGTCGTGCTTTCCTTTGAGCATCTGTTGTCTTGCAGTCACCTCGAGCGATCGTAGTCGGTCTTTATACAAGTTGTTAGCATTAATTTTGTCAATGCTCAGAGCGGCATCGCTGTTTCCTCCCCATCTGCGGCAAAGATAAAGTTCGTCATAAATTCTGCCTATTCGGTATCGTCTTGAGAAGATCAGCCCGAGAGCGTAATCTTCGCCATAGCTAGTATTAGGAAATTGAATTTGTCTGAGCAGAGGAGTGAAGAATGCCCTTGGAGCCCCCAGTCCGTTTATTCTCAGAGCATTGTTAGGACCGTTGTTGTCGGTCCATTCCTTATGATCTATGAGTCCTGGTGGCAAGGTGTTGAGGTCAAAGTCGCACATTCTGTAAGCCCCTATCACCATGGCCGCCTTTTGCTTGTGGAATGCGTCAACGATAGTCTGCAGAGTATGAGGAGAAGAGTAAAGGTCGTCGCTATCCAGTTGCACAGCGAAACGTCCGCATCTGTCGTCGTTGATGGCTATATTCCAGCATCCCCCAATGCCGAGGTCATCACGTTTTGGTATTATATGGATGAGTCTATGGTCATTGATGCTATTGAGAATATCCGTTGTTTTGTCAGTAGAGTGGTTGTCCACCACTATCACGTTGAATTTGAATTTAGGAGTTTGCATGAGTGCGCTATTCACGGCATCAGCAATAGTTTTCTCTCTGTTTTTCACAGGTATGATTACCGAAGCCTCAACATCGAAGTCCTGTTCTGTGAAGTCAGGAGTGGCATAAGCAGATATATCAATGAGAGCCTCTATGCTTTTGAGGTGTGCGGTCACAGCCTGTTCCATTTCTATTTGCACCTCTCTATTGGCAGGGTTTACATAGTCAAACTGCTTTTCTCCGCTTGTTCTATTATCTGTTTCCTCCTCGGTATAGAGAAATTCGTTGATATGAGTGATATGTCCATGCCTTGACAGGAAGAGACGCATATCATAGAGTCCTGCAAAATTATAATTGGTATTAGCATTCTGTGTGGCATACAAGTGTAGCAGGTCGGTGCGAATAAGCATTATGCATCCGAAATCGAAGTCATCCCTCAGCGACCCTATTTGGTAGTCGATCACGGGGTGTGGCGTGCGTATTCCGTTAGTTATTGAATAGTAGTCGCTGTATACCATGGCGGCATTTGAGTCAGCCGCCACTCTGAGCAGTCGTTCCAGCGCTGAGAGTCCCAGGGTCACGGGTTTCGACTTAGTGCAGATGAGCACATATTCAGCACTTGCGTTTTCGGCTATAGCCCTGATGGTCTGGCTACTGTTTACTCTGTCGCTCACTATGGCCGTGCATCCTTCAGGCAGTTCGTTATTGTTTATTATCTCTTGAGCAGCCACTATGCACACGTGCAGAGCCGTTTTGCTATCTTTGAGTTGTCTGATGGTAGGCTCCACCGCCTTTATATCGTTGCAGGCCAAAAAGCAATCTATTTTTTCTCGCATAATCTTATTCTTGTTTTGTCGTATTCATTTATCATGCTACAGATAATTTCTTCAGCTGTCATCACTCTGTCTACCATAGCAGCCACCTGTCCGATTTCAATTAGTCCGTTGTCAGTATCCCCTTCGAATATCCCCCTTTTAGCGGCGGCGTTGCCGATAATCTCTTTGAGAGCGGCAGCATCGGCCCCTTTGTTTTCAGCTTCGTGAATACGTTCATACATGTCATTCTTTACCAGTCGTGTGGGAGAGATTTTTTTTAGGCATAGCATAGTGTCGCCCTCTCCAATGCCAATACATTTCTGTTTGAAAGCCTCCGAAGCCGAGCTCTCTTTAGCCAGTGCAAAGAGGGTGCCCACTTGCACTCCCTCTGCTCCCAGAGCCATAGCCGCCATCATGGCCTGTCCGCTGCCTATGCCTCCTGCGGCTATGAGAGGCAGTGATGTGGCCTTTCTTACTGCAGGAATGAGAGTCATGGTAGTAGTTTCTTCTCTTCCGTTATGTCCGCCTGCTTCAAAGCCCTCAGCCACCACGGCATCCACTCCAGCCTCTTCGCATTTCTTTGCAAACAAGCTGCTCGCCACCACGTGAGCCACTTTGATGCCAGCCTGTTGCAGTCGTGCAGTATATTTCTTTGGGCTCCCCGCTGATGTAAACACAATTTTCACGTCATGTTCAATGATGATATCCATGAGTCTGTCTATCTCTGGATACATCAGCGGCACGTTGATACCCCAAGGTTTGCTTGTAGCTTTTTTCATTTTTTCAATATGCTCTATCAGAGTTTCCGGGTGCATAGAACCAGCCCCTAATAGTCCCAGTGCGCCAGCATTGCTCACTGCCGCTGCCAGTTTCCAACCGCTGCACCACACCATTCCCCCTTGGATGATAGGGTGTTGGATGCCGAAAAGTTCACATATTCTGTTCATGATAATAAGTCATTATTTAGTCAATGAATCTGCGTGTAATATCACCATAATAGTCAATGCGTCTATCTCTGAGGAAAGGCCACCAACGTCTTACGTTTTCGCTTCTTTCCAGGTCGATATCTATCACTATGCTCTCCTCTTCGTTTTCAGAAGCCTCATAAAGAATTTCGCCCTGTGGTCCAGCCACAAAAGAAGAGCCCCAAAACATGATACCCTGGGTGGCGCCCGATGGGTCAGGCTCATATCCCACGCGGTTTACTGCTATCACGGGCAGTCCGTTTGCCACGGCATGTCCCCGTTGCACTGTCTGCCAAGCTCTTCTCTGTCTTTGCTGCTCTTCTTCATTGTCGTTTGCTGCATATCCTATGGCAGTGGGGTATATGAGCAATTCAGCCCCCTGCAGAGCCATGAGTCGTGCTGCCTCTGGATACCATTGGTCCCAGCAAACCAATACACCAAGTTTTCCTATGCTGGTGTTGATAGGGTGGAAGCCCAGGTCTCCGGGAGTGAAATAAAATTTCTCGTAATAAGCGGGGTCGTCGGGAATATGCATTTTTCTGTATTTCCCTGCTATTGTTCCGTCTTTGTCTAAGACCACAGCAGTGTTATGATAAAGTCCTGCAGCCCGTCGTTCGAATAGCGATGTCACTATCACCACCTTATATCTGGCCGCCAGTTCGCCATAGAGGTCAGTAGATGGTCCGGGTATAGGTTCTGCGAGGTCGAAATTATCCACGTCTTCTGTTTGGCAGAAATACAGCGAGTTGTGCAATTCCTGCAGAATAATGAGTTGTGCCCCTCTTTTTGCCAGGTCAGCAATACCCTCTGCCAACCTAATGATATTCTGTTTTCTGTTGTTAGTATTATGTAGTTGCAGAAAACCTACTCTTATCTCTTTCATTCTTTGATTACTGATTATTGATTACTGATTTCTGATTGTTGATTATTCGCAAGCTCATCAAGCTAAAGCAAGTTTCTGATTATTGATTTCTGATTATTGATTATTCAACAACGAATATCACAAATTGCACGAATTATTGCTTTCA
>OBLI01001705.1_pt1 | contig 20648 bp, 41 predicted proteins | sample 1519701 | NCBI WGS metagenome assembly OBLI01 (sample SAMEA3663005, study PRJEB22513) | pig gut metagenome | biome: pig gut; feature: pig-associated habitat; material: faeces | place: France | collected 2012
CAAGATACGGCTAAAACCGTAAAAGAACTTAATGAACGCTTCGAAAGAAGCTGCTCTATCTGCCCCAAAGCTGGGTATTGCGATGAGAATAAATGCTTTGTCGCACAGGCTCACTATACGAAGAAAGAGGTTCTCAAATTTAGAGAACTCATCGCGGCAGGCAAAGTTAAAGCACCCAGTACAGAAATCGTACATACTCGTACTTACAAAAAGAGCGAACGTTTTGATAAAGGAACAATTCAACGGCTCTTAACAATTGCGAGTAAAAAGACGGAGTTCGAACGTCAAAAACTAGAACTCGATCAAGCAAGCGTATTCGTTGAAATGAGCGATTACAAAAATGCTTACTTAATACTCAAGAAAAACGGATTTGAAGCCGAAGCCGAAGCCGTCAAAAAATATCTCAGGAGGAAACAAAATGACACAAATTAACAACTATTTAAAAAGGTTTAAAGATGAGTACCCCGATTCGAGGATCTCGGATAAACGAGTTCTTAAAATCGCTGAATACGAAAGTATGAAGCTGCATTTCGAAGAAACCTTCACTTACGAAGAGTTTCGAGAACTCGCTTGTCTGAAAGAGATTGGCGATATTGAATTCAAAGAAAATTCTTATCGCTCTAAAAAAGCAAAAGAAGCAACTGCCCATTTACCAGACGATGAGCAGGGTATCGAAGCAAAGAAATACATCAAACGTTTATATAAATGGTTTGATATAATCTTAACCAAAGCTGAAGTCGACAGCTTTTATAAACTTAATATCGCCAATGGTGATATGAGAAGGCATTATTTAAAATACGTCCACGAGGCGTAAAGGAGGAATTTATGGGACATCGTTTCCCGAGTCCCAAGTGGTGGTTTTACCCGCTCACTTGGGGATCGTTAATCCTATTATATGGATTCGCTTACTATATCTCAAAATTACTGTAATAACACGGCGTTTCGCGATGTTCGCCTGAATAATCGCAAAATATTTTAGGAGATTTTTAAAATTATGAAAAAAATAGTAGAAGTAGAAAAAGGCACATTTAACAACGAAACATATGAAGATACTTGGGTGACCTTAGAACTCAATAAAGAAGACTATGAATGGGTAGAAAACGATTATGGTCGTCGCGATACACTTGTTATAGAAAACGTTGATGATTTTTCAAATATTATAATAGGTGATGATATTATCGTAGAATTCTTAGATATACATTTAGGCGAAGCAGGTCGTCGTATGTATATGGAAGTTAAAGAAATTACCGATAATAAAATTATTTGCAAATAAAAAGGAGGTAAAAATTATGAAAGAAATTTACATTTTGGTAGCAGAATGGGCAAGTGATTTTGAAAGTAATTCGGAAGTTAAAGCTTATTCCACTCGTGAAAAAGCAAAGGCAGCTTATGACATCGAAGTAAAAACAGAAAAATTTACAGATTCGATGTGCAAAGGGTGCTTTGACGAAGAAGGAAACTTCATCGAAGATAACGATGAGAACGTCTGCTGCGACGAATTCAACACGAAAGATGGAGAGAATTTTTCTGTTTATCGTGAAGGTTGGTATCAGAAAGACCATTTCACCGTTTATTACAAAAAAGTAAATTTAGACGCATAAGGAGGTTCTATTATGAACAGAAAAGTAACAGCACATATCCACAGTCTTGACGGCAAATTTGCCGAAGTAACCATTCTCCGATACAACGGAGATAATGACATTATCGTTGAATACAACGGTAAGAAATGCACCGCGATTTACAACATTTTCGCGGGTTATTACGTCGATGACATTTACGGCGTAATTAAGGATTAAGTCCAAAGGAGGTATAAAAATGGACATCAATAACATTCTCAACAAAATCGAAAACTACAAAGCACAAACCGCTGAAAAAGCGGAGCAAGAACGCATCGCGGCGGAACATCACCGCCAAAGCTTACTCGATCAAATTCGGGTAATGAAACCCGACATCGACAACCTCGTCAAGGTTGCAGAAACGGCGAGAGAGGCGGGAATTCCAATTGAAGTCTCTTTTGGCCATTTCGATTCGTCATACGAAATGGGCGACTTTTTCACCGATGCAATGACGCACAAAGTTGGATTCGTCCAAGCTTCAATTACCAGCAAAGAAATCATCGGCGTTGGATTCGAAGGAGGCGGTTGTTGCGGTCAATACGACTTCTTCACAGACGGTTCGGTAATCTGCGACAAAAACCGCGACAACGGACACGACCGCGAAGCGAGCACGGAACATCTCGAAAAATTCATCGAAAGATTCCCTAAATTCGAAAGGGCATTCTACGATTACATCGAGAAAAAGACAAATTGCGAACCGATAATCAAAAACATGTACTTTATCGAAGTTTGCGATTACAACGGCGAAAAGGTACTCGAAAGCCGTTGGTTTAATTCGGTCAAAGAAGCCGAAAATTGGTGGAAAGACCTTGGATACTTCTGCAGCGGTGATTACAACGCGAGAATCTTGGCAGCAAAAAGCGCAGACGGAAGAACGGTTTGCGGAGAAGACGACGATTACGACGCCGAATTCGTAAAATATTTATAAAGGAGAAAAACAATGATTTGTAACAAAAAAGAATGGGAAATTCTCGACAACGTTCAAGTGACGTTATTGAAATTCGCCCCAATGATGAACGAGAGGGATAAGGCGCGTGCAAACGCCCTTATCTCTCTCTGCGCAGAAAGCACGAAAGCCGAAAAGGCGAGAAACGAGAAATCGAAGCAGAGAATCAAAGAGCGTAGAAAGGAAAATCCCGACTACGCTCGTCCCGAAAGGGAATTCAGAAAAAATCAGGCAAAATAAAGGAGGTAATTATATGTTTAAGAATAGAGAAGAGGTTTTAAAAATAAAAGAAAAATACACAGGAAAAAGGGTGTATGTTGAAATTAATGACATGTATAACCCAACATACGGAGAAGGCATTGTAAACTACGTTGATGATGCTGGACAGCTGCACGGAACTTGGGGCGGCTTAGCAGCTATACCAGGCGAAGACGCCATTACGATACTAAACTAAATTAAAAATATAAAACTTTATTATTAAAGAGGTATAATTATGGAAAAAAGAACTCAATTAAACAAAGAACTCAAAGCAAAATACGACGCACTCAGGAACGAGTGCCAACACTCAATTTATTTCAATATGGTCGTTTCGTATCTTTTGCAAAAAGGATATGAAAACGTATTGCAAATAACGGAGCAACAGATTGCGAATATGAAGCACAAACTCGATAAAGAAGAAGAGGAGCTCGAGGCTCAACACAAATTTAGTCTTATGACGCCAGAGTTTCAGGTATGGATTGTTGAAGAGGCTATTAAATTAGCAAAAATCGGAGAACTTTTCGATTTACTTAAATATATTCAAAATGAAATATTGTTAGGATAAGGAGAATATAAAAGAATAAATTTGATGTTGTTAAAGCAGCAACTCGAAAATATTATTGATAAACAATGCGCTTACGTGGCGTTTATCGCAAATTTCAAAGTATAAAAAAGAGGGGAGAAATCCCCTCTAAACGCTTGACAAATAAGAAAAAATACGCTATAATTAGGAGGTAAAAATATTATGGCAAATCAGATTAACAAAGAACACATCAACTATTACAAAACGCTTGAAGCAATCAGACGTTCAGGCGTCTGCAATATGTGGGGAGCAGCACCGTATCTCGCAGATATGGAAAACATTTCAGAAGAGAAAGCCGAAGAGGTTCTTCTCGAATGGATAACTAACTACAACGAAATCCAAAAACTTATGGAGGACTAACCAATGAAAACTTATAACACAGAGAGAGAAGGTCAACTCGCCTTCTTCAAAAACATCGGCATCAACGCAGAACAAGCACTTATCGAAAACACAGACGGTGTTTGGAACGGTAATTTGCTCGAATTCAAGCTTTCGATTTCGGACACGAACAAAGTGCTTTTCCAATGCGTAAAATATCTCAGCAAGTTGCGTATAAGCGGTACTTCGGTACCGCGCAACATCGTAATGATTGACCTCAATCGTTACACGGCATACATCTACGACGCTCAAAACTTCTACGAAGAAATTCACAAGATTTACAGCGGTTCGGCTTCAATCGCGAACGACGGTTTCGACAGTAAAGGCGTTCAACCGCGCAAACTCGAATACCTCAATTCGACAGATATGGACGAACTTAAACGCGTCCTTAAACAGACCGAATATGTCAAAATCCGTATCGACGAAAACTGCATAGTTGGTTGGGCAGAGCGTTACTACCGAGAAAACCCGACGGCAAGCAAAGCAGACTTTCTCGGAGATGACGGTGAATTCTCACACGAAGGTGAAATTCGTAACCCTGTGGAGTTCAAAGATTTCATCGTTCCTTACGAAGGTGAAACCAACGAGAAGTTTAAGTATCTGATGGATAAACTCAACGACCGTCTGAAAAAGAAGAAACTTGGTGCCTTTTACACTCCCGAAGCTTACGCGAAGAAAGCGCACGAATTGCTTCAACTTGCAATCGCGAGAGTGCCCGAAGGTAACGATTACGTAATCATCGACCGTTGCGCAGGAACGGGCAATCTCGAAGCGGTTTTCACCGACGAAGAGCTTTCGCACTGCATTTTAAGCACTTACGAATACTTCGAGTATAAAGTGCTTTTCGAGAGGCTTGGAGATAAGGTTCGTCACATTGTCCCGCCGACAGAACAGAACATCGAGTTCTCGTCTGGTTTGATTGTGAACGCGGACGCGATGAGTAAGGAGTTCATCGATAACGAAGTCATCAGAAGATATATCAACGATCCGAAGGTTACGGTGATTATGTATGAAAATCCGCCGTATCAGGATAGCTCGGCGATTACGTTTAGTGACAAAAATGGGAAAAGACAAAAAACTGGTCGCAAAGAAAGTTATGTTTGCAATCAATTCAAAGAACATTTAACTGAATTTGGGGAACAACGAGGGGCATCTCGTGAAATATCAAATTTATTTATATGGTCTGCAATAAATTTATATATGAGGAATAAATACGATTCATATATAGCTTTTTCACCAATCAAGTATTTTAAGAATATCGGTCTCACTCAAAATTGTTCCATGGTCAAGGGTTTTCTGTTTAATAGAAAATTCTTTCATGCTTCTGAAAGTTCGATTGGATGTGTTTTATGGAGTAAACAATGTCCAATAAACCAAGAGACACAATGGAACATGACTGCATATAATATTGAAAAAAATATCATAAAAGTTGTACCAGAAACGTTTTTGATTAAAAAATCAAAAAACAATGTTAGTTTTTTAAATGATTTAAGAAAATTTGAAACCGATCAAGTAACAAGTGTCGTATGTGATCAAGATGGTTATCAATCGAAAGAAATCGGCACTCTATCAAGAAAACCAATTTATAACCAAAACTGCATTGGATATCTTGTGTCAATCGGATTTGCAATCGATGCCAAAAACTTCAATCTTGTTCGTTGTAACCTGAAACGGGGTTTACAACAGTCATTCGGGTTTCATCTTCGTTCAGATAATTATTTAACGAAAATACCGCTCTTTTGCGCAAAAATGTTTCCGCAAGATCATTGGTATGACAAAGATATTTATAATACTACTTCCGATGGGGGCGACCGTTACACAAAAGACCGCGACTTCCTGAAATCGTGTCTGATTTACACTTGCTTGTCTCGTTACAATAAGTGTCTTTCGTTCGATGGTTCTGATGGACGGTTTTACAGAAACGAACTTTGCTTCCACAAAGACGCAGTTGCGATGAATGATCTCGCAAAGTTCAAACTCGACGATGAAGAAAAGAAACTTCTCGAAGTTTGGAACCGAGTTCTCGAAAAAGCAGCAGCGACTGGAAAGATGATCGAAAAGTTTACTTACGGTCCTTATCAGATCGAACAGGAAATCAACACGTTCCATAAAGACGAAACGGGTAAGAAGAATATTTATGATTATCCCGAACTCAATGCGGAACTCAATACTCTGAAAACGTTACTCAAAACGTATTACAAAACTCATATTCGCGATAAGATGTTTGAATATGAACTCGTAAAATAATCAAAGACCCGAAAGGGTCTTTTGTTATATCGGTTGACCTACCGACCGCAAACGGGGGATAAAAGTCATCAGGAGGATAAATATGACTAAAAAATGGTATAAAATAACCTTTAATGCGGAACTTACCGTAGACGACGTAAGAGCAATGAATAAATGCTTTTACGACACAATGAACGAGGCGATGGATATCTACGACCTCGCAGATTTGGAATTAAAACCGAACGACAATGATTATGAAATCACGTTCTCGGCAAAACTCACCACTGCCGACGTAAAAGCAATGAACGGTTGCTTCTTCTCGGCTATGTGGGAAGAAATGGGGATTGAATGTTACAATCTCGAAATCGAAAAAGAATAAGTCATCAGGAGGATAAAAAAATGACTAATAACAAATTACACAATGAACTCAAAGCATTTCTCGAAAGAGAATACAGCAAATGGCAGTACGACGAGAAGAACGGCTGCTACTTCGACGAACCCTACGTCGATTACAACGACAAGCTGACCGACAAAGACATCTCAAATATTCTCGAGCAAGAAGAACCCGAATCGGAGTTGGAATACATGCTTGATGATTATTACCAAAACGACGAGTTGCGGGCTCGTGACGAGCTTATCGAGAAATTCCAAAAGACCGAAGAAGGGTCAAAATACGATTACGACGAAATTAACGAAGCTCTCGTCGAAATGTGGTATTATAAAATACCATATGAACACTATAAACAGCAAGAGATTTGTATGGACATTCTGGTCGATACAGGCGATATGAATTACGGTTATACGTTGAACGCCGTTTACCCGCATTACAACGGGCGTGAAGACGACGAAATCGACGATAAAGCGTCACTCGTTTGGTTGGCGAAAACGCAAGGCTACACAAAGGAGCAGTTACAAAACCAGCTTACAAACGGTGAAGACAAACTCGACGTAAAAGGGTTTTTGGAAACCGTTTATCAAGAGGTTATCAACTGTTCGGCTTCTTGCCCGACGCTGATCTTCCCGATAAAAATGACGCTCGAACAAGCGATGAAAATCTGCAAAATTATAAACAAGCGCGATAAAAACGGGTATAAATACGAACCCGAAGAACGCGAAGATTGCGGTTCAATCGTAATCGATAAAAACGTCGATTGTGTGCTTTATGATTATGATGCAGGCGGCGGTGGTTGCTGGGGAATCGAACTCGAAAAAGACGTCGAACTCCCGATTAAATTCATTCATATGGCAATTCCCGATGAGGCTCTTCGTTACTCGATGAAAGAGTGTTACGGCGTTACAAGCGAGTGCTGGGAGAAAGCACTCAAAGAAATTAAAGAATAAAAAACTTGGTTGTGCTATCGACCATAAACGGGCAAAAATATTTTTAGGAGGTACGTAAAATGACGTACAGAGAACAATTAAACAAACTTGAAGAACTTGGCATTACGCCGACCAGCATCGAAATCGGGAATTCTTGCGATTGTATTTTCGATTTCGATTATTCAGATGAAGAATTTGAAAAATTGTGCAATTTCGCAGAAAGAATGTACTTAAAGGCGGATGTTATGACGACAGACGCAGTTGCGAAGTGCATAAACGACTTGGTGAACGAAGACGGCAAAACGGTCGAAGAAATTCTCGAAATGGATAAATGGGATTTCATCAACAAAGCAAGCAATTATTTGGATTAAGGAGGCAAAACAATGAAAGATTTAAGAACAAACAAAACGGAACTCTACATCATCATCGAAAACAGCTGCACTGACGGCTACGAAGAAATTCAAACATTCATTTTCGACGATGAAAAAATAGCGCACGAAAAATTCGAGCAGCTCGTCGCAGACGACAAAGCATTCCTTGAAGAAGAGGGAAGAAATGACGTAATCGAAAGAGATGGGTATTGGTATCAATCCTATCCCGATGGCGAGTACACCGAAAGCCATTACACGCTCGATTTATTCACAACAAAACATAACGCATAAGGAGGTAATAAAAATGCGTAAATTCACAAATCAGGAAATTGCGGAAATCCGCAGAAACATCAACAACGGGAAAATCTACGTTCCCGTGCAAAAGAACGGCAAGGCGTTTGGAGGAGCAATCTTCCACTCGCCTTATCCGTCAAAATTCATCACTTGGCGGCATTACGGGCAATCGGCAATTAAAGATACCGACGAACAGCTTCGTTGGCTTCTCGAAACAATCTTCGACGATTGCGAAGACATAACCGAAGCGGTTTGGAACGAATATCTCATCGATTACACTCCGTTGAAAGACGAGTTGGTTTTAGACCGCGAAAGACAGCCGCATATGAAACTCGAAAATATCAAAATCGAGGGACGAATTGGTACTTGGTACGAAATCGACCACTTGACGCATAACGGCGTAACCTACGTGCTTTTCGAATCGGAAGATTTTGGGGACGAGGCTGGGGCTATCGTAATCAAATATACCGATGACAGGACTCGTGACGGGGAAATCCCCGAAGATTGCGAGATATGCGAAACTTGGGATTCAATCGACGTCGCTCTCGAAGACGAAGGAATTCTCTAAAAAACAAAACGGTCGGGGTCGCAAAGTCGACTTAAAAACCAAACCCGACCGTCCCGAAAGGGAAAGGAGTAAATATGAAAACTTTTTACATCAGCATAACAGAAACACTTAACAAAATTGTCGAAGTTCAAGCGGAAAGCTCGGAAGAAGCATTGCGCAAAGCCGAAGACGCTTACGATGCAGATAAATTCGAACTCGACCACAATGATATGGAAGACCTCGAATTTGAAGACGATACCGAAAGGTTACTCGAAAGCTACGACAACGGTGGTTTACCGAAGTACTATGAAGTGAAATAAATTAAAAGGAGATAAAAAAATGAAAGCAAAACTCGAAAATGGAACAGTAAAAGTAACCAACTACGATGACGGTATAGCGGAGGGAATCCGCCTTACCCTCACCGACAAAGACGGGAATGAAAGTGAAATCGCTCTCGACATTCTCAAAGACACGGGCGAAGCAAGAGCGATAATTTACAAAGTCGGCTCGGATGAACCCGATGCAATAATCTCATTAAATTAAATGGCAAAGGAGGTAAAATAGCCATGATGTTAAATACCAACCAATACGAAATAGCAATGCAAGTTCCCGACTGCTGGACGGACTTCGACGAACACCGCGAAGATTACAAAGAAATGCTCGCTTCGCAGTTCAACGAAAATCTCGCAGACAAAATTCTCAAAATCATCGACTATAACTGGTCGGACTTCGCGGAAGAAACCGCAATCGTAATCGAGGTCGAAGGCACGAAATGCCTGACTTGGATAACCGACGAATTCACACCGATTGAATGCGCGGAAAAGGTTTTCCCGTTCGACGAAAAGCAAATCTACCCGATGCAAATGGCAGAAATGAAAATCTGCTTTAAGAGATATTATTAAGGAGGTACTCTATGAAAATATATAGAGAAGAAAGTTTAAGCAATTTTGAATTCTGGTCGGGAGCAATCTCGAACGCAGAAGAATTCACACTCGAAGAGCTCGATCGCATCGGCGACGAGCTCGAAGCAGCGGACAACGGCGACGGTTATGAAGAAACACAGATCAACGATTTGATGTGGTTCGAACCCGAATATCTCGCAAGTCTCATCGGTCTCGAATGGGATAGCGAAACGGGTAAAGTTATTAGATAAATCGTCAAATCACGATTAGACAAATCTGAATTAGGCACTCCTCGCGAAAGCGTTGAATGGGCGAAGACGTCCCTGCCGAAGTGGTAAAGCGTCTGGTGGGCAAGCGAGCCTGCGGTCTCGTACAGCAATCCGCAAATCGCAAATAAATTTTTAGGAGGAATTTCCAAATGAAATTCACAAGTATTTACAAAAACGGCAGACCCGATTACTTCTTCATCGCTCTCGATGCGAGCAAACACGAATTCAACTTCGTTCAACCGTATTATATCGTAACTAACATCGATCACCCGCGTCACGGAAGAATTCGCGAAATGAACGCGTTGATTAACATCGGCGATGCGCAAATTCAATACGGCAAAGGAACACACGGCTATGGCTACTCATTCTCGGCAGATATTTATGGAGAGTTGATTGATATAATCAGAAAGCTATATAAAAACGATCTCACCGAAAGCGAACTCGAAGAATTGCGCAAGATAAACACCCACGATGATGATCTGGAGTTGTCAGAAGGTTTAATCGCACATCTTGGCGAACTCAACGAAAAAGCAATCGAAGCAAAATTCAAAAATTTATAAAATAGAGGGGCGGGGAAACTCGCCCCTTAAAACAAATAATTAGGAGGTCTATTATGACAAAAACAGAATTTATTAACAAATTAGAAACAGAAGGTTGGGATTCCACGATTGATGATTTGTCTTTTATGGCGATGTGCGACGGCAACAAAAACATCGAAACATTATGTGAAGTTTATAAAAGTGCTTATCACACCGATGATTATCAAAAGACAAATGACCCCGATAACGGGCTTTGTTACAAAATTCGCGAATTCGCGATTGACAGAATAATCGAAAATTTGGAGGTATAAAAATATGAACAAAATCACATTAGAACAACTCAAAGAACAGCAGCAAATTTCGTCACTCGACGAATACACCAACATGGATTTGGCCCACGAAGAAGATGTCGAAAGATTCAAAGATATCTTCCCAAAATCAGTCGAAGCGATTGAAAAGTTACCAGTCGGCAAAATCTACGTGAATACGGAAGACTATCAAAATGGCGATTTCGCCTACTACCGTTACGGCTCGATACGCGCTTGGGCTTATCAGGCTCTCGAATGGGCGTATATGGACGATTACGACGAAGAAGCCGAACCCGACGATTGGAATACCGTAAACGTTTATCGGTTATTCGACGGGTTTAAGGCAGAAAAAGTAATCGACACAATTAACGAATATTGGCAAATCGAACTTGCCGAATTAGAGGTATAAAAATATGAGCAAAATCACAAATCTCGAAGAATTATTGCAAGCGCTCGGCGCGAAGAAAGTCTTCAAAGCCGATGGTACGCTCACAAAGCAAGCAGAAAAGGCTTACGACAAACTCGTAAACATTTTGGCTTACGGCACAACACAAGGCTTCGTCGAAAAGAGGTCAGTCGATTTACTCGACGGCTGGATGGACGACGTAATCAAAAACGAAATTTAGGAGGTATAAAATGCCATACAAATCAGAGAAAATTAAATTACCACCAAACAAAGATCGTCGACGCAAATTAACCGATGACCAAAAAGAACAAATCAAATCAATATACGCAGAGGGTGGGGTTGGAACCCGCCCTCTCGCAAAACAATTCGGTGTCAGTCGTAAAACAATTCAGCTTATCGTCAATCCAGAAATCAAGCGTAAAAATGATGAGCGGATAAAAGAGCATTGGAAAGACTACCGTCCAACAAAAGAAGAATGGGCTGCGACAATGCGCGAACACAGAAAATACAAACAGCAATTATATTTAAATAAAGAAATCTAATACATAAAGGAGATAAAAATATGGAAAAAAGAACTCAGTTAAACAAGGAACTTAAAGCAAAATATGACGCGCTCAAAAACGAATGTCGGCACGTAGGTTATTTCAATATGGTTGTTTCGTATCTTTTACAAAAGGGATACGAAAATGTATTACAAATAACCGAAAAACAGATTGCAAATATGAAGTGTAAGTTAGACAAAGAAGAAGAGGAGCTCAAAACACAACATGAGATTAGTCTTATGACACCAGAATTTCAGGTGTGGCTTGTCGAGACCGCTATTAAACTTGCAAAAATTGGAAAGCTTTTCGATTTACTTAAATATATTCAAAATGAAATGTGGTTAGGTTAAGGAGGTAAAATATATGCGTAAAATCAATAACAACTATTTAGGCGATTTCTACATCGAAGAACTCGAAAACCGCGAAGAGCAGGACAGAGTAAAACTCTATGACTCGGACGAAAAATATCTCGACTATCTTCCGCTTGAAAGATACGATGACTTCGACCCGACCGAAGAAGAACAATATCAAGGCTACATCGAAATGCTCGAGAGCTTCAAAACCGTCCCCGATTTGATGGAATGGCTAGTTAGCAGTTGGGAATTTATCGGAGACAAAGACCAAACTATCAAATATCTTCACGAGGAACTTAACTGGGATTTACCAAGCGAAGATTACAACCCGCTCGATAACGAATGGGTAAACAGAATTGGCGATGTTTATATCGTTGTTTCGGAATATTAATCAAAATAAAAAAAACACGTCGGGACACTCTCATACGTTAAGAGCCGAAAAAGGATTTATATGAGAATACAATTTACAAACGACAACAAAACTTACACCATCGAAACAATCGCCTCTTTTGCGAAGCATCTCTCTCAAAGATTTGCAAAAACCAAAAAACCTGGACGAATGGAATTTGTCGCAGACTTCGCGCTAACCTCTTACGACGATGATTGCGAAGTTACAATTCCCAAAGTGCTTTCTGATATCAGAGAAAGCGGCTGGTACGGCGTAAAAGAATTCGGTGAAATCGGGTTCGACAGCGACCACAGACAGCTCGCCTTCGATTATTACGGAGGAGACCATTTGAGAGTCTTCGATTACAACGAAGGGTTTATGGATGAAGAAGACGCCGAAAGACTAATTAAAGATATCTTACAGGATATTTTCGACGTAAGTTATGATACCCTTCTTCTTCTTGTTCAATGGACGCCAGATGAGTGCCCTAGAAAAGACGAAGAAGAAGCAGTAAAACCGATCGAAGACGCGGCGGCTACAAACTTCGCAGAAATGCTCTGCGATTACGTAAGTGGGTTAGATGAAGGAGAAGGGATTGGAAGAGAAGACATAATCGACCATCTCTATGAATACATCAACTGGGATAAACGGTTCACTCGCGAATACGAAGAGGGCAAAAAGAACTTCAAACCGTTCTAAATAATTAAAAAAACCGACTTGCGACGGTATATTCGCAGGAAAGGAGTTATTATGGAACTTTTAACTAAATCTGGAACTTACACGCCCTACGAACACGATTGTGAATCTCTCGCTCATCTCGAAGTTTATCGCTTATCCGAAGACGAAATGCGCGAGATCGAAGAACAGGTTATGCCGACCGACGCAATTATGGAATTTCTCGGTTTCGAGAATTCGCATTACTTGGTCGAACCTGGTGCTTGGTACACGGAACGTAATTTCGTGGCGTACAACTCAATAACTGGCTTGCTCGTTATCGAAGTCAGAAAATCACTAAATATCTAAAAGGAGAAAAAATTATGAAAGAATTTAAAGCAAAACTCAAAATCCTGAAAGTGGAAAAACTCAACAACAGCATTTACGGAAATCCTTGCCGTCGCCTCATAACAGAAACAGAAGATGGCGAAATTCTCGTCGGTAAAACCGCAACAAACGCAGTTCTCGGTTACGAAGTTTCGTGGACTTGGGAGGGCGAGTGGAAAGTTCTCGCTTATCACTTCACAAAGAGTGGGAACTGCGTTTTCGACAGATTAACAACCTTGGAGGTAAAATAAAATGGCAAAATTAACAGAACTCGAAAAACAAAAGGCAATAACCTGCGTCGGTTACATCGAAGGCAAATTCAGGTGCGACCGTTACAAACTCGAAATCGCTTATGACAAGCTTGGTCATTACGACGAGGAACTTGATAAGAAGCTCGAACATGCAAAAGAGATGGAAGAGTTTTACTCAAATTTAGTCGAAAAATTAAAGGAGGTTCTTTGATATGAACTACGAAAAAATAACAAAAACTCAGGCTCGCAAAATGCACGCAGAAGGCAAAGCGGTTTACGTGACCGCAAGCAAAGTAAACCCGTACTCGATGTGGATTTCTCCGTATGAAATTCCGAAAGAAATGGATTTCGAGAAATTCTGCAACGAATATTGGTTCTACAACTGCACAGCAGAAACGGGTAGAAGAATTACGTTTTACAAGGAGGTGATGTAATGGCACTTGCGTGGTTTATGTGGTTCGTTGTAATCTATGTAGCAGTAAAAGTAATTCAAGATAATAACAGGAGGTTTTAATATGGTCGGTTTCGGTTGGCTATTTATAGCCTCAATTATTTTCGTGGTATTTTGCTACTACATGCACGGCGGCGGGGATAACCGTCGCTAACCCGTAACAACACGGCGGTCTTTCATCCGCACCGCCTTAAAAACGCGGATGCCCCAGCAGCTGCAACGGGTTTCTCGAAGTAACCGTTGAATAATCGAAAGCGAATGGTCGTCTACAACTATAAATAAACGCCAGCATTTTTATTGTGCGGCCCATTTTTTACCAGGTGGGGGATATTTTTTTCCTATGACGGCGCGGCGCGTTTTTGCGCATCGCGCTCCCAAAAACACATGAACCAAAAATTTTCCGTAGCTTCTGACGACTGTCTCTGCGTCTATAAACAAAAACCGACAGGGATAACTATGTCGTATTTCGGTGGCGGAAAGACAATAAAAAAAAGACATGAACCGAAATTCATGTCTAAAACTGCAACTCGTGCCAATAAATTAGAACAATCTAAAGAACGTTTTAAAGAGCGAGTCGCCATCAGTGTCGCCCTTATAAGTCCAATGGAAAGATCCATAATCTCTTGTAAAAGCTCTGACAAGCTCGTTTATTTTTTTATCGAGCGCATCTCTTTCTTTGAGGGTGTCCTCTATTTCTTTAGCGCGGGCGGCGCGTTTTTCTTTTAGTTCCGCCACCTGTTTTTCTTTTTCTTTTCTAAGTCGCTCCCTCTCTTCCAGCTGGCGGGCGTATTCCTGCTCTGCCGCTTCGAGATCCTCAACAGTATTGAACACCTTATTTAAGATGTCGCTGTAAACCTTATAGCTCTTGCGTTCAATCGACTTTCCCTCTGCTTTAACGTCGATTGGATTAGTTGATTTTTTAATCATGATAAATCACTCCTCTGCTTGGATTTAATATTTTATATTTAGTGCTTGAGGCACGAGTTGCCTTGATACGATGCCGCCGAAACGATTTTACTCGGTGGCGGGTATAACCCCATATAACCCCCTGTAATTCGAGGGGTTATAGACAAAAGCACCGCCACCGTATGCGGGAGTGGCGATTAAAATGAAAGAAGCATTTAGGAGGTAGCCATAAGGCACGAGCAATCAGTGTTACCCGATTCGCATACCGCTCAAAAATGAAAAACAAACCAGCAATTGCTGTAGTGTGAGCTAAAATATGGGAGTTCCCACACACTCCCATTGGTCGAGAGAACCGCGAATTCTTGAGAGGGGAAAGACGCGATCCAAACGACCTTTATCTGAAACTGCTCTCTCTTGCATTCAGAAGGGAACTGGAACAAAGGCGGAGTTGGTGGCGGGGAATTGCTGTGTGTTTGGATGCCGCCACCGCTTCCCTCACTTTGTACGCTAATTATATCACATACCAGTTCTAATGTCAAGTGTTTTATGCCACCTTATCAAAACTTTTACAAATGTTTGTTTTTCTCCATTTGCTCCGCCATAGCATTTTTAGCAAATTCGTGATATCTGAGAGAATTATCTTTATGGGTGCACCACTCCAAATTTTCAATATTGTTGTTTGTTTTATCATGGTCTTTGTGGTGTATTATAGGTAATCCTTCGGGATTTGGTAGAAACGTACAAGCAACAGCACGATGCACTTGTACAAACGACAGCTTCCCTTTAGGACCGCAGACTCCAAACTGTAAATATCCAGCATAGTTTAAAGATAATTTCATATAAATTTGTCTTTTACCACTGTAAATTTCACCCTTTCTATTTACGTAATAATCCTTTACGTTTTTATTCCCTGGAATGTTTATTGGCTCAAAACCATCTGGTATACGGGGCTGAGAATCCGATTCTTCATTTAAATCTGCTTGATAGTTTTCTCTTTGATAATATCTACAAATGTCTATTATTTCATTTAATTTATCATTTTCTACTTCTGGTATATTTGTATTATCAAATGAAATAATTTTAGATAATATTTTATTTGTTATATCTTTCATAAATTTCCTTTTATTTTATTTAAATTATTTTTTATTTTTACATGATTATTACGAACGTAGTGAGTAATAATCTAAGCTTAATACGAAAGTATTAAGCTATATATATAATAATATATCCTTATTAAGTTAATAGGGTTGTAGGGGAAGAAGAACTGTAATAAGGTGGCGGGTAATAATCTCCGCCACCAGTCATCATTCTTTCTCTTCCGATCCAGACTCGCTATAAACCCTGTTTGATATAACTTCGTCTTCTTCTTCAGAAGTCACATACATAAACCTGTTGCAACCCCATTCTTCGATATGGGGATCGTGCTCGTATTCGATTACGTATATTCCGCAATCATCCATTCTGAATAAGACGTAATAATCTTGATCTGTAAGCAGTCTCAACTGATCCGCCACCGCCTTCCAGAATTCATCTTTGGTCTTGTAACTGTCCATAGAGAATGCGATGCTGTTAGGGCGTAAATCGTTCTTATTTGACATTGCTATTTTTTCTCCTATTATTTCTTTAATAAATCAACCAAACTTGGTGGCGGATGAATAAACACTCGACCGCCACCTTTAATTTTTTTATTTCCCTATTGAGAAGGGGAATTCTAAGCTAATTTTTGATTTTAGATTAATTCTTGGAACGAGTTTTTGTAAGACGCTCTGTTAATGCCGTTTTTTGCTCTTCCGACATAGGAGCATGTTCGGTAGACTTTGCTCTCAAACCCAACATCTTCTTGTTGCTGCAACTGAAGAAATATCCAGTAGGTTCTCCGTCTTTGTTATAGGTTACTTTATCGAGCTTCCATTCTGTGCCTTTGGTATTAAGCAACTTCTGCATTTTGGTCACGCGGGTATTGTCTGACGTATAAAGATGAATAACACCGTCGGCGCGGCTGATTGTGATTGTGGTTTCTTGTTCTTCTGCGTTACATTTTACAGATTTAAGTTCCATATTATCTCCTTTTGGTGGCGGCTATTTAATAAGCTCTTTGAGCCATTGCGGTATTCTGTATCGCTTTATGTCTTCTTTATTCGAGAACTCAATCTCGATGCGGGCCCTGTCGCTTTCCTCGTTCGGATAGGTGTCGAGCGTGTAGATTGTAAAAGCATCAAGCGGAGTTCTGAAGTATGTTCTTATCTTTTTCGTTTCTTCCTTTCCCGCCACCTGATAAATCTTTTGTAACCGTTTATATTCCTCGGGCGTAATTTCGGCGTTGAGCTCCATATTGTCTTGCTCTACTGCTGTTTCGTCGCTCTTCGAGTATTTGGTCGTATACTCGCATTTACCAGCCCAACTTCCACCTATATCGGGGCGCATAATCTCGGTTCTGCGGATTCGTGTACGGAATTTATAATCTCCTACGATGCCTTCCTCGAGCCAAGTCTGATAGATGATTTCTTGGTGGGTTATTATCATGTTTTCTCGGGTGATCACTTTGATTGCCTCGGTGGCGGATACTTCAAACCCGAGTTCTAATTCTCTGTCGAATTGTTTCATTTTTCTCTCCTTACTGCGTCGATTTCGATGCGGTTAATTGAATTTCTTTCTCTTTAAGGGTTGGCTCTAAAATCTTCGATAAAATGAAGGATTTTGATACAAGTTGCCACTTTTACCAACAATTAAGAACCAAGAAACCTTCATTGACCAATTCAAATATAAAGTCAACCAAGTTCTCCGTATTGAACTGATGAGATGCAAGATAGTTTAGTATCTCTTGTTTTTCTACTGCTCCTATTTTATCTCCGCCACCATCAAGCTCGGACAGTATTTGAATTGCAGGTATTGATAAGTTTGAATCAAACGGGTTCGGTTTCCTTTCCATATTTTACCTCCATTTTGTATAGATATTATAACATAGCTAAAATTATTTGTCAAGTGTTTTTCGGGCGTTTTACCATTGTATTCAACATTTTATCATAAGCAGTTAAATATGCTTTTGCGGCGTCGCCCTTATTATTAAACTTTTGGTTTTCTTCGTCTTTTGGCTTTTCAATTAAACGGTTAGTATTGAAGAAGTAATACTGAGTAAATAATTCATTATACAGTTTTATATTTCTAGAAGAAACATAGCTCTTTTTGTCTTTGTTTTTCTCTACAGCATCTATCGTATTCATAAACCTATTTAAACATTCTTTCTTTTTTATTGTATCTAGTTTTTGAAAAGAAATGTCATTGATTTCAGATTGATATTTTTGTAAATAATACTCTGCATATTTCACATCGTTTTTAATTACTGTGTTTATATATCGTTCAAAATAACCCTGAATAGCGTTAATGTAATAGATGCACCGATACCATTTTATAGGAAATCCCGCACCCTTTTCTTCCGACTCCGATTCCCAATAAAAACAAACTTTATCTTTGAAACTATCCATCTTCCCGTAGAAGTATATATCTTGCATCCCAAATTGTTGCTTGCTTTTCTTCATTTCTTGATGCCAACTCAAGTCGTCATAAACATCATCAAGAGCTTTTCTTTCTATTTTCGTTAAGAGATTCGTTTGTTCTTCGGTTAAAACAATCAATTCACCTAAAGCCGTACACACTTCGTATTTGATATAATAGTTTATCAGTCTTTTATCTCTCAGACTTTGCAAACAATTGTTTAAGATAGTTTTCGAAAACGAAGATACGGTTTCTAGAAAATGTTGGTACATTGTCGGCATACGTTGTATAAACATATAGTAGGCGTCAGTCGGTCGTTTTTCGTTTGTGTTTCTTGCATAGTCGTATTTGATGCCATACATGTCATTGACTAGCCCGAATAGCTTATATAACTCCGTCCCGCTTAAAGATATTGGTACGCTGACATCGTTGTCTACCCCAAAGCTTTTTTCTCGCTCATATTTTTGATATAGATATAAATACAAAATATAACACATTCGTTCATAATATTGTGAACTCGAAATCTTTTCCAATAGCTTCTCTTCGTATATTTCCTTTACGATCCAAGTGTCTGTTTTTGGGATGTATTCGATATTCATATATTGTTTCCAATGTTTAAGTTGAGTTTTGCGTTTTTTCGAACCGTGTTCTAATTCGTCTTCTTCCAATATCGAGCACAGCTCTGAATATTTATATTCCCCGACTTCTACTCGTTTAAATTTTACCAAAGTCTCTTCTAATTTTCTTAGCTTGTTGTTAGAATTGCTCGTCATATTATCTCCTTCATGGGGGGGGACCCTTTTTTTGTCATATATACTTCGTAGAGTTTCGTATTATATGGTAAATTTTGGGTCCCCCCCCTACGGGCTACCCTCGAACCCATTTACCAATAATAGAATAAGGTGTCACGCTTCCAGCGTTCCGTAGTAATTATATAGAGCGCACTTACGTGCTTTTGTGTTCTTCGCTCACTGTTTTTTTGTGTGACCTTATGGGTAGCAGAAATCTCCGCCACCCACTTCTCTATTTTACAAGTATATTATACTACAATTAAATTCTTTTGTCAAGTATTTTACGCTACTTTTTTAGAATTTTTTAATTATTTTAATTATTTTTTCATCTTACCCCAAGCAGCCCACATGTCTGTGACAGTCTCTTCTTTCTTCTTTTTCTCTTGAATAGGCTTAGGAAGCTTGGGGGTTGTAGTAGCTTTAGCAGACTTGATGGCGGATTTCTTTGTCTTCTCTTTTGCCTTCTTAGCCGCCACCTGAGCCTTCTTTCTCTCTTCCGCTTTGCGCTTTTTCTCGGCTTTCTCTAAGTCTTTCTTCGCTTGAATTTCGGCTTTGCGTGCTGCAATAGCCGCCTCTTGCTTTTCTCGCCACTTCGCTTGTACGACATGAAAGTTCTGCTCTAGTTTGTCTCCCTCTGCGTAGATAATCGCTTTGATGTATCCTGGGAGATCAAACGTTTCGTTAACATCATTAGAGAATTGATTGAACGTTATTATATTCCCGTCATAAGTGTATGTCATGACATATTTACGCTTAGTCGCGTTGTCTATAAATGTAGTTTCTTTGCGTTGGAAACTGTCGTATGGAGATAACCGTACTAACTCTTGGTATTCGGTGGCGGTTATCTCTGAGTTCACTATTGTTACATGCACAGGTGGCTTCCCGAACCTGTGCCCCACTTCGTTTTGTAATTGGTATTTTACTTGCCCTGTTGTTTCGTCTATAATTTCCGCCACCATAGTCTTTAGCGCAAGCCTTAAAACAGTTCTACCTTCGATTTGTTGATAGAGATAACCAACTGGTCGAACTGTTGAGAAAATCACTGTTTGCGTGCTTATAGCCTCACTTTTAATGGTTGCATAGGATGCGATCTGTGTGCATATTTGTGAGTAGACGGTGGCGGTTGCCTGTATGCTTGTTAGCCCCTGTCGGTACATTTTTCTCCTTTTTCTGGGTTAAAAGAAAAAGAGAATGTTATCCCAAAAACTACTCATTTTCCAGTTTTTCTCCATCCTCTCTCCTTTTCCCTTTTTCTATAAGATATAAATATGATATATAATATATTCCACTTTCATATCAAAATGATATCACTTTTCTGCTATGTTGCATGTTGCATATGCGACCATTCTCATCTATTATAATTCTACTTTGTTCTGTCTGTAGTTTATGATACCCTGGTTTTTCACCAGTTTCTGTGATGATATAAACATCTCTATCTACTACAGCAACCTGGCCTACAAAAGCTGCTAT
>OBLI01001706.1_pt1 | contig 20634 bp, 11 predicted proteins | sample 1519701 | NCBI WGS metagenome assembly OBLI01 (sample SAMEA3663005, study PRJEB22513) | pig gut metagenome | biome: pig gut; feature: pig-associated habitat; material: faeces | place: France | collected 2012
GTATAGCCGAGGAAACTGTTCAGCGTGCCCTCCTCTACATCCTGCGGCAGGTCAGACGACACCGTTCCGGCAGCATAGAAGTTGTAGTCGATGACACTTTCAGTAGCACAGCCCGCGTCGATGGCCGGATTGCCCCACTTCGGAGTCTGTGCCTTGTATTTACAGTTTACCATCAGGTTGTTGAACACGCTGACCAAGGCGTTTTTCTCCACATACACGCTGCCGCCCTTCACGCCGTCGCGCCGCCAGCCCGCATTGACGATGGTGTTGTTGTAAGCCCGGATGAGAGCCTGCTTGCGGCCGGCCTCGTCATTTTGTCCTGAAGAAGAAAGTTTGAAGCCGTTCGTGTTGGGCGCGAACATCAGGTTGTAGGCAGCGTCCACCTTGCATCCCGCCTTCACGTTCACCGCTTCGCCGCCCGTTTCGCCGTTACCGGCAAACGTGTTGTGCTGGATGATGCCCTGTCCGCCCATCATGTAGATGGCATCGCTTACCCCGTAGCGCAACGTGGAGTTGGTGATGACGTAGCGTCCGTTCACGTTGTTCGTCGTAATCTGCGGGTCGAAGTCCTCGCCCGGCGTGTAAATACCCTTCAGGGCCGAGGGCGAATCCTGCGACACCGCGCCGCCCGTGTACTCGATGATGGTGTGGTCAATCAGCATTTCGGGACACTTCTCCGTGGCCACGATGCCACCCCACAGGCCGGCGAAGGCGTTTTCGGCCGTGCGTTTCGATTCCTCCACCGTCAGGCGCACCGGGTTCTCCTCCGTGCCCTTGCAGTACAGGCTTCCTTCTACAATCAGTTCGATGGGAGTGTGGCTGGCTCCTACGCCGCCGTCGTCGAACAGCACCGTAACGCCCTCTTCCATTGTCAGACTTTGTCCTTCGGGCACTACCACGTGGTGGCCGGCCACTTTCACCGTCGTGTTCTTGGCCCATACACCCGTGGCCGTGTCGCCAGTCAGTACCAGTTCCGTCGGTGTTTCCGGTTCCGCCGGTTTCGGCTTTTCGGGAAGAGGAATTTCAGCAGAATCGTCGTTGTCGTCGCTGCACGATGCAGCCGTCATGCCGGTCAGCGCAAGTGCCATGATCCCGGCCAAAAAGAATGAAGATTTCATAGAGTTGATATAATGAAAAGTGTTGGTTGATTTTCTTTTAATGCTTTGTCTCCTCGGAGCCGCCCCACGCCGTGCAAGTGAGGTCATAGCTTATACCTCACGCCTATCAGGAAACTCTGTCCGTGCCACTCCTTGCGTTCCAGCAGACCGCCCTTGTAGCGTTCGTACTCCGGCCCTAAAATCTCGTTGCGTTCGTTTTTCTCCACATACTGCACCAAGGGCAGGTTCAGCAGGTTGTTCGCCTTGACGAATAGGCTCCAGCCCGAAGCACCCAACTTCTGTTCTGCCGATGCGTCCAGCTGCGTGTGTCCGGCCTGCCACGAGTCGTTGTCCAGGAAGCGCGACACCACGCAGAGCCGCTTGCCTGTGTAGTTCAAGGCCAGCTGCACGTCCAGTCCCCGGTGCGTGTCTTTGTAAAGCAGCGAGAGGTTCGCCACGTGGGCCGCCTGACCGAAGAGTGGGCGCGTTTGCTGCACAGTGCGCGTCACGATGGTAGTTTCCGCATTCGGGTCCGCGTTTGCCTCCTCCACCGTTTTGTTCGTGCGTATCTTCGAGTAAGTGTACGTATAGTTCGCCTTGATGCCCAGGCGGTGGAAGTATTTCGTGATGTCCAGTTCCACACCCATGTTGTGCGCCGTTCCGAAATTCTCCGGCGTATAGTAAGTGTCCTGTCCGCTCGTTTCCATACCGTACTCGATAGGGTTCTGGATGCGCTTGTAGAACACGCCCGCCATCAGCTGCTCCGCTGCCGAGGGAAACAGCTCGTAGCGCAAGTCCACGTTGTCCGCCACCGTGTGTTTTAGGTCCGGGTTGCCCCGTTCGTTGTAGTCCTCGCCCAAGAGCTTGTAAGGCACTATCTCGAAGAAGCCCGGACGGTTGATGGCCCTTGCGTACGACAGGCGGAGGTTGCTCCGTGTGGTCAGCCTGTACTTCAGGTGAAGCGAGGGCAGCCAGTCCCAGTAACGCTGTTCGCCCCGGTTACGCGCGCCCTCGGTGGGGTAGAGCAGGTGGTAGCCCTGCTTCGTATGTTCCGCCCGCAGTCCTGCCGTCAGCTCCGTGCGTCCCGTTGACAGCTTGCCCATGAGGTAGGCCGCCCCCACCTGCTCTGAAGCCTCGTAGTTCAGCGGGTCGCTCAGGTTGCCGAAGCGCGGCGCGTTGAACAGTATCTCGTCGAAGTCCTGCCAGTCCTTGCCGCGTACCAAGGTACGTTGCGCCGTGCTCGCCTTGAACGTGTAGTCATTGTAGAACGAAGTGCGCTGCTTGTCGCGGAACATACCGCCGGCCTGCACCTGCAGCGTCCCCATGCGGCCCGCTTCGAACTCCTGCTTCAGGTCCACGTAGCCCGCCAGGTCCTCATCGTCATTGTGCTCCCATTTGCGCAGGGCGGCCGGGTTCACGCTCACCGTCTGCAAGCCCGTCGAAGCCGTGGTGAGGTACACCTCCGCGTTGTCCGGCGTACGGCTCTCCGCCTTGGCGTACACCGCCCGCCAGTTCAACTCAAAAGGCCGTTCGTCGCCGAAACCGTGCTCGCCCATCAGCGTTGAGTTGAAAATCTGCTGCGAGTTCAGCTTCAGTCGCACCGCTTCCGACTGGCTCTTTTCCGTGTCGCGCACCTGCTGGTTGCGGAAGTACAGCCAAGCGTTGTACCAGGCCAGCCGGTGGTGCTCAGCCAAGGAATAGTCCAGCTTGACGTGTGCCCCCAGCCGCGACTGCTGTTCGCTCGTCGTGCGCCGTGTCAGCGTCCCGTCGTTGCTTGACGAGCCTGTCAGCCAGTAAATGTCGGCATCCTTGCCCCGGTGAATGTTCTGTCCGCTGAAAGCCAGCATCACGCCCAGGCGTTGGTGGAAGAAGCGGTCGCCATAGGAAAGTCCCAGCGTGCAGTCGGGCACTACCTTCCGGCGTTTCACCGCCAGGTTCTGCAGCGTGAAATCGCTCATGCTCACGGCGTAGTCCGTGCCGTGCCGTTCGTTGGGCGATTGCGACTGGATGTCCGAGGTGGCGAAGGTGCCGAACGCGTGCTGCCAATAGCGTGCGCTGTAGCCCAGTGCGGCGTTTGCCGTCAGCTGCCGCCGGTCCGGCGCGTCCTTCATCACCATGTTCACCGCCCCGCCGATGCCGTCGCTCTCCAAATCAGCTGTCAGGCTCTTCGACACCTCCAGGCGGTCCAGCATCTCTGCCGGGAAGATATCCAGTGGCACAAAGCGGTTCTTGTTGTCGGGCGAAGGTATCTTCACCCCGTTCACCAACGTATAGTTGTAACGCTTGTCCATGCCGCGCAGGATGGCATATTGCCCCTCCCCGCCATCGCCACGTTCCAATGTAACGCCCGAAACGCGGCCCAAGGCATTGGCCACGGTGAGGTCCGGCGACAGTTCGATGGCCTTCGCGCTCATCACGTTCACCACGTTCATTGCCTTGCGCTCAATACCGCGTGCTCCCGCCTCGGTGCGCCCCGGGTTGTGCGCCATCACCACCGCTTCGCCCAGTTCCTGATTCTGTTCTTCCATCGGCAGCGACAGCTCCTCCCCTGCGGTGTTCGGGTCCAGGTCGAACTCCCCGGCTTTGTAGCCCAGGTACGTGCAGCACAGCGTGCCGGCGTGCCCTTCCGTGTTCAGCGTGAAAGAACCGTCGAGTCCTGTGGTCGTGTGGATGTGAGGAAAATCTTTGAGGAAGACACTGGCACCCACCATCTGCTCGCCGGTGCGGGTATCCACCACCCGGCCCTTGATGGGGCGGGCAATAGGTTTTACAATGGGTGTTTCGGAAATAAGAAAAGGCATTTCAGCCTTCACAGTCAGCATGCTGCCACACAATAACAAGGTCGGGCAGCCAATGCGTAGGGTTGAATTCATAGATGAGTTCGTTCGCTTGTTTTCGGGTGCAAAAGTAGGGGGCGGGTGTTGCAGCCGCGTTTCGCAAAAATGAAGAAATTGTGAAGGGCGGGGTTGCCTTTGCCGCTTCTCGTCACACCGTTTCACCTTCTCCCTGCCTGATATTTCCCCTCCCCACTTCCCGTCTGCCCCTCGCCGCTCTCCGGTGTTACGAACTTCCCAGGCGTGTATATGCTGCTTAGCGTTCAGGCACAATAACAGCCCCAGAAATGCACGGGGCACTTCCAGGGCTTCGGAACCAAAGTAAGCTCAACTAATGCTGAACTCTTTTTTCATTTTGTTGTTTCACTATTCCTCCTACTCGGGTTGTACTTCCCCCTTGTCGGGCAGCTGTTTCCAGCCCTCGCCATAGGTGTCGTATGCGTCGGTGACGACCACGAAGGCGCGGGGGTCGGCCTCCTTGATCACCTGTTTCACGCCCGCCACCTCCTTGTAGCTCACGACGAGGAAAATCATTTGTTTCTCCCGCTTCGTGTAGAGCCCGCTGCTCTTGATGCACGTGGCCGTGCGGTCAAGGTGGTGGAGGATATATCGGTGCAGTTCTTCGAGCTTCAAATCGCTGATGACGAAAAGCAGTTTGTCGTTCTTCGCACCGTTGATGACCCGCGAGAGCACGCGCGATATGACGTAAATGGCTATGAGCGAGTAGAACGACAGCATCCATGAAGGTTGCGAACCCTCCGCGTGGCCGCCCAGCCCGAAGCCTATCACCAACAGGCCCAGACCTACCACGATGCCGTCCACCAACAGGATGCCCGAGGAGAACTTGATGTGCATGTACTTCTGCAATATCATGGCCACAATGTCGCTGCCGCCCGTCGTGGCGCGGTTACGGATGACGATGCCCTCGCCCACGCCAACCACCACTGCCCCCATGAGCGTCGTCAGCATGAGGTGGTCCGAGAGGTCCAGCGTGCCACCAGCAATCTGCGTGGGGTCCAACGCCTGGAGCGCGGCTTCCGAGGGATAGGCCAGCCAGGAGAGCGCGTTCATGATGAACGGCGTGCTCAGGGCGGCCACCAGCGTGCGCGAACCCAGTTTGCTGCCCAGCAACACCACCGACAGGATGAGCAAGGGCACGTCCAGGATGTAGCCGAACGTACCTACCTGAATGGAGGGGAACAGGTTGTGGAGTACGATGCTCGCGCCGTAAACGCCGCCGGGCACAATATTATATGGGTTGATGAAGAAAACGAAGCCGGCCGCCATGATGGTACAGCCCAGCAGGATGTTCAGCCAAGAGAACAGATTCTTTTTCATGATGAAGTAGCGTGCGATGTATTAGGTTTAAAGATTGTTGCGCGCCGTGTCGCAGTGATGGGGATAAATGCGGTCCGGGCGCGGCCGTTTCCTTTAAAAAGGCTGCCGGACGCCGGCTTCGTGGCGCAACTTGCCCGCAAAATTACGCTTTTCAGTGGGGCGTGACCAAATCTTTTTCGTATTTTCGCGCCGACTTTACTACAACTCAATAAAAAAATGAACACAAACAACGCAAACGCAACGCACGAAATACTGGTGCAGGGGATGACAAACATTTACGACGAGGTGAGCACTTCCGTGGCCTCTGCCATCAAGCAGGACCTTGTGGAGCATTTCGGCAAGGGACTTTACTACCGCATGAAGAGCGGTGAGAAACCCATCAACGCCGAACAGCAGGCTTACATCGCTGAGGTATTCGCCAAGCACGGCGTTACCACGGCTCCGGTTTACGACAAACAAATCGAAGCATAAGGCCGGCCCTGCCACTTGGTAAAAAAAGATTGGCGCTACGCGCCGTGAGCGAACTTCTTCCCGACAGCCGTCGCGGAGAAGTTCGTTCTGTTTATCCCCCTTGCCGACCGCGTGGCTGAAATGTTAAATCGAAAAATGCCGATTTGGCTGTTTGCAGAAAAAGAGCTACATTTGACATAGCAAAAGGAAGGGGTCCGCAATCGCAGGCTTGTTACAGCTTTGTTACAAAACTGTGAAGCCGAAAAAGGCGCAGCCCGATGAGCTGCGCCTTCACTATAGGGTGGTTCTAATAATTCTGATGAGGAGATTTGCGCCCTATCGGAAGTGGATTTTTGTAAGTAGGCGAAGGAGCATAGCGGGCTATGTGACTGAACCTACTTACAAAAAGACGCTTTCGAGAGGGTGCAAAGCAACCATCAGAATATCAGAATATATAAATCAGAATTTTTAGAACCACCCTATATATATAATAAGGAGTAGGCTATATATAATATGGTGTAGACTATATATAATAAGGTGTAAACCGACTATACAAGATGAGCTATATGCTCCTCGCGGTCGCCGGGCAGGAGGTCGATGACGGGCACCTCGACCATGGTGTAGCAACCCGGCTGCTGGCGCATGGCGGCACGGGCGGTGCAGACGAGCACCTGGCCGGTGAGCGCGGGGTTGTTGATACGCATATTGAACTCGAAGAGCTGGTTCTGCGTCGTGCCGCTCACACCCTTGCGGGTCAGGTTCACGCCGTGGCCCATGTCGATGACATCGTCGACCGAAGGCACGAGGTTCACGTGCGTCTCGTCCGAGGCAAAATAGGGGTCGGCCTTGATGGCGGCAGCCACGGTGGCGAAATCATGTCCCTCCTCCAGCTCAATGTAGACCATGCGGCGGTGAATGCCGGTGCCGGTGGGGATGGTCATGGACAGGGCTTTCTTTACACCGTCAATGGCTTTGACGGCCACAGTGTGGCCCATGGACATACCGGGTCCGAAGTTGGTGTACGTGATGCCCTTCGGGGCGATGGCTTGCAGGAGGGTGCGCACCACAGAGTCCGAACCCGGATCCCAGCCGGCGGAGATGATGCTCACCGCGCCGTGCGCCTTGGCCACCGCGCCGAGGCTGCTGCGCAAAGCGAGGATTTGGCTGTGGATGTCGAAGCTGTCAACGGTGTGGATGCCGAGGCTGAGGATTTCCTTGGCATATTCCTCCACTTTACGGGTGGGGGTGGCGAGAATAGCCACGTCCACGTGGTCCAGTTCGCGGATGTCGCTCACAACGGGGTAAGGTTCGAGCTCAGCGGGTTTGTTTTCTGCACCCCGGCGGCGCACTACGCCGGCAATTTCAAAGTCGGGGGCAGCCTGAAGTGCCTGGAGCGTGTAACGGCCAATGTTGCCGTAGCCCACAATGGCTGCATGGATTTTTTTGTCTGTCATATTTTATAAACAGTTAAGATTAAAGTTTTTCAAAGTGAAGCTTCCGGCGTTTGGCAGTGCGCGCAAAACGCTTCAATCAGCCGGATGGCGGCTTCGGCATCGCGCAAGTCGCATACTTCCACGGGGGTGTGCATATAGCGACAGGGGATGCTGAGCACAACGGTGCGGATGCCGTTTTGCGCCAGCTGGATACGTGAGGCATTATTGCCGCCGCTGGCGTGCGGACGGGCCGAGATTTGATAAGGGATGTCGTGTTGACGAGCCAACTCTTCGAGCTGAAGACTCAACTGCGGATGACAGTCGAGATTGTGCTGGATGACCACACCTCCGCCCAAGGATATTTTCCCGTAGTGCGAGGCCGGGCAGTCCGGCACGTCGGTGGCGAAATCCACATCGACGGTCAGGCTGATTTCCGGGTTGAGTGCGTTGGCCGCCACGAGCGCACCGCGACAGCCCACTTCCTCCTGTACAGTGGCCACGCCTACAATGTTGCCCGCCGGCCTGGGCTGGTTGGCCAGACGGCGGAGTGCCTCGCCCACCACGAAAAGGCCGATGCGATTGTCAAGGGCCTTACCGGTTACGCGGTGAGGTCCGAGAAAACGGAGGTTGGTCTGTACGCAGACAGCGTCGCCCACGTTCACCAACTCCTTGAGTTCTTTCGGCTCTAAGCCGGTGTCAATCCATAGTTGGTGGAGCTTGAAGGTGGATTTGCGCTCTTCCACCGTCATGAGGTGGATGGGGCGTTTGCCGATTACGCCCGGCAGTCGTTCCCCCTTGCGTGTGATGACGACGACCTGCGTGCCGGGCACACACTGCTCGTCTATGCCCCCGTTGGGGCGGAAGTAGAGGTAGCCGCTGTCGCTGATGTGGATAATCTGCATACCTATTTCGTCCGCATGGGCTTCGAGCATGATGCGTGGGCGGTGCGGGGTAGGCGGGTCGAGGAATACCATGGCGTTGCCCATGAGGTCCGTGCTGCATTCGGCTGCGCAGGGGCGCAAAGCGTCGAGAAAGCAGTCGGTAGCTTCTTGTTCGTAGCCGCTGATGCCGGTTGTGTGGCAAAGGGCTTGGAGTAGTTCGGTGTTCATGTGGAGTGGCGGGAGAAAGTGTAAAGGTTAGGTGTGGAGTTGGCCGGCCATTTGTCAGAACGGCCGGTTCCGGCTGAGGCTCGCTCGGTTTAGGTTTCGGCTATCGGCCGTCAGCTTTGCGAAACGTCGGCGGTTTGTTGCTCGGTCCAGAGTTCGAGCACCACCTCGCGCAACAGTCGGGCGGCGGTGCAGAAGCGGGTGCAGACCTTGTCGACTGCGCCGTTCTCATTGAAGTTGTAAACGGGACACATGTCGCAGAAATTGTGCAGCTGGCAGGTTTGGCAGCGCTCAAAGCGGTGTGGGTCTGTGGCGCGCAGCTCTTGGGTGAGCGATGAGGTCGTCCACACCTCGCGGAGCGACGTTTCGCGGATATTGCCTAAGGACAGTCCGTTCCAGCCCGGACAGGGATAGAGCGTGCCGTCGGCATCGAGGCCCAATCGGTTCGACATGATTTGGCAGGCGTGCCATCGGCGTGCAAAGTGCTTTTGAAGCAGCTCCTCCTCCGTGGCTGCGGAGCGGATGGCCTCCATAAAGAGCGGATTGCCCTGCACTACGCAGCGTACCACCGCCTTTGTCTCCTCGGGAGTGAGACACGTGGCCAAATTGTCCGCATTCCCATCGTGCCGGGCCATCATGATGTAGTCGAAATAGCAGTCCAGTCCCCATAGGTCCGCCTGCCGTTTCAGCGCAGCCACCTCTCGGTGGTTCTGCTGCATGACCGGGCAGGAAATGAGTGCGGGCACATTTTCCTGGATGAGGAGTTCGATGCTGCGGTGGGTGCGTTCGTGCGAGCCTTTGCGCTGTGTGATGCCGTCGTGTACGGCCGGGAGGGTGGAGTAGAGCGACACTTGCACGTTGAACACCCGCAGCTCTTTCAACTTCCGGGCTTGGGCTGCAGTGAGCGTGAGCAGGTTGCTGTTGATGAGCACCATTAAATCCAGCTCGCGGCAGTAAGACATGAGTTCCCAGATGTCGGGATGGAGCAACGGCTCTCCGCCGGAGAACACCACCTTCATGCCGTTCAGCTCGCGGAATTGGCGCAGTGCCTCCTTGACCGTTTCCTTGTCGAGCACCACAGCGGCGTCTTTCTCGCCGTTGGGGATGTAACAGTGCAGGCATCGTTCGTTGCAACGCGAGGTGACGATGATTTCAAGTGTCGTGAGCCACGGCCGGGGTGGCGGAGTCGTGGCGTCAACTTCAACGTGGGAAAAATGTGCTTCCGTTTCCCGCTTGTCGGCATACGTGAAGTCGTGTATCGGGTCGTCTGCTGTCCTGATGAACCACAGGCTTCGCAGTTTTTCGGCCGCCGCAGTGTCCGTTTCGTCCACCGCTTGGGGAAAGTAAACGTCGAGCCGGTCCACCAATGCCTTTTCCCGTCCCGTCAGCACGGCACGCACGTGGCTCACCTGGTGCTCCACGACTGTCAGGTCGGGGAAAATGCGTCGGCAAGTGTTGGGGTCGAGCAAGTAATTCCGGGTCATGAGAAAAGCGAAGCAAGGTGATTTTGTCTGAATGGATAAGTGCGCATGGCCGTTTGCGTAATCTCTTCGATTTCGCGTAGCAACGGATAACGGCATCCCCGATTGAGGGCGCAGCGGTCGCAGTGGAAACATTCCGGCACGGGGATGGCGTGGAAAATCCGTTCCGGTCGGGCCAGCAAATCGTCGGCCGCTTGGAGCAACCGCTCATCCGGTTGGTTGTCCGGGCGGCCTCCGAGGCGCAGGAGCAGGGCTTGCAGCAATGGCTTCACCATTCGGTTTTGTGCCCGTTGCTCTTCGCAGTAACGTTCGAGCTGTTCGCGCGCCGCCTCCCGGTGGTTTTGCCGCAGATGGAGGAGTACGAGCAGCAAGCGGCGGTTCACGTGGTTGCCGGGGTGCGTGTTGCGCGTGAAGAGGTCGATGGCTTCGCCGTCGGTCTGCTCAATGTAGCGCGTCAGCAGGGGAGCCGTTTCCGCCGTCAGTTCCCGCAGGCGAAACAGCGGGTTCGGACGGTTCTCCGTGAGCGTCATGTGGCGGATGCGGCGGTTCAGCCGGCAGAAAGTCTTGTCTATTTCCGACAGGCCCGGCACCACGAGGTGCGTGGCGGGGAAGCCGAGGAACGAATTGTCGCGCAGGTAAATATCATACCCCTTTTGCATCACCCATTGGCAGATGTTGTTCAAATCCTCGCGGAAATTGCGTCCCACGGGTATGGTCGTGTGTCCGCAATAGGCATAGCTTGGCGCGGAAGTGAAGAACTCGCGGTGCAACCGGCCGCGTCCGTACGTCAGGCTGCGCTTGAATTCGTTGAAAAGGTCGGGCTTCTCGCACGCATTCACTTGGTTTTCAAAGCGGAGCGTGGAGGGCGTGTAGCCCTGGAAGATTTCTGTGAAACAACGCTCCAGCGCAATCACCGGACTGAGGTCTGCGCCTAACTGAAGGATATATTTTGCATGGTCGGGGCTGAAGACGAGCAAGCCCAGCACGGGAAAACCCTCGCCCAGCGAAAGGTCTTTGATGGAAAAGTCCATGCCGTGTTCTGCCTGCATGGTCCGCAACCGCCGGAGTATGTCTGTGCCTTCAAATTCCGCCTCCGGAATGGTGGGCGGCACGAGTTGGCGCAAATAGAGCTGCTGCAGTGCGTGGCGTTCAAAGATTTCGCAAAATCCCTGGATGAGTGCTTCTTCCAGGATGTTGCCCGCGCTCATGCCATTGCTTCCGCTGACCCAGCGGATGAGCGAGTAGGGAACGGGCACCACCTTTCCGCTGTTCAGGTGGAAGAACGGAATTTCCTTCCCCTCCAAGCTGTCGGCCTCAATGCCCTCTGCGGGCAAGGTGGAGGGAGAAAATTTCTTCACCTGCTCCACAATTTTTTCCTTGGTCGGCCATCGGAAATCCGTTTCGTCGGGGAAGAAGCGGCAAGCCGCCCCTTCCGCTGCGGGATTGGGGTAAACGATGACGCGGTGTTGGTAACGCTCCATAAACTCCGCGTAGCCGCTTGCCAAGGCGTAGTCCTGCGTCATGCCTTTGCCGTTGGTGCCGATGGAGAAGTCGTCTGTGCGTGTGATAGATATGCGGCACGAGCAGCACAGCCGCCCATCGCCTAACAGTTGCTCCTTCACGGGGAGGCTGAGGCGGGCAATGATTTGCCGGATGCGGTCAACGGTTTGTTGCGGGGAAGCCGCTTTATATGCTTTCGTCGTTTGCATGAGCCAGTTCGATGATTTGTCGTTTGTAGTTCGCCTTCCAGTCCGGGCAGGGCAGGTCCGAGCCGTGCTTCTTGTCGCTGAAGAGTGCGTTGTGCGGGCATCCGCCGTTGCAGAGCGGCTGGAGCGCACAGCATCGGCACTCCGGTCGGTTGTCCGGCTGCCATTCGCGCCACCGGACAAGCCATTCCGGTTCGGCATCGGCCGAAGGTTGCATCAGGTGGCCGGTTATCCGCCTCGTGTCGCCGATGGTGTCGAGGCATTTGAAGATTTCGCCGTCGGGACCGACGACCAGATCGCCGTTGCGCAGGCAACCGCCGCGTGGGGCGGCATGGGGGAAACGGTAACGGAAGATGCCGAGGCTGTGGGCATACTGCATCAGCTTCCACTCCACCTCCGCAAATTCCCGCTCACTATATATATAAGGTGTAGAAGCCTTTGGCGTGAACGCCATGTCGAAGGTGCGGCAGAAGGCCACCTGTATTTTGTCCGCCGGGAGCTCGGCGTGCATGAGGTCGAGGAGTTCGGGCACCGAATCGGCGTTTCGTTTGTCGATGGTGATGCGCAGGAGCACGAAAACGTCGTGCTGCATGAGCCGTTTCACGTTTTCCCAAATGGTGTCGAACGTTCCGCGTCCGCCCTGCAGCGGTCGGCGTTGGTTATGTACTTGTGCCGTGCCGTCCACGGTGATGATGAAAGTCCTTATCTTCCATTGCTCCACCATTTCGGTAATTCTTTTTTCGTTGAGTGCGAAACCGTTGGTGGTGATGTCGCTTCGGTAAACGATGCCGTGCTCCTTGCAGTAGGCAATGGCCCGTTCCGAGAGCTTTCGCATGGGTTCGTAGGCCAACAGCGGTTCTCCGCCAAACCACGTGAGGCGGAGACTGCGCAACCCTTCTTCGTGAAGCCGGATAAATTGGAGAAGGCGTTCCACGGTGTCGTCCGTGATGACGCGGTGTGCCTTTTCCAATCCCTCAAAGCAATAGACACACCCCATTTGGCACTGTTCCGTCAGCACCACCGTGATGTCTAAGTCGCTCATGTCGAGTTTCGCTTCCCGATAAGCCTTGTTCCATGCCGCGTGCTCGTCCTTGTCGCGGCGAACCAGGATGCCCAGAGCGAAAAGCCGTTTTTTCTCCTCCCCTTCGACGGTTAGGCTACCCGACAGGTCGGCCTGTTTGAGTGCATCGTAGGTGTCGGTTGTGAGCAGCACGGCATTGCGTTGCAGCGTGTTGAACACCACCACCTTTCCTTCGGACAACGGTGTCAGGTCGTTCCAGCAGGAAAGTTTGACCGCTGTTCCTTCGGGGCACTCCGTGCGTTCGTGGTGTCCTTCAGTCAGAATCTTCATGCGCATTGATGGTTTGGCGTAAGTTTCTCAGCCTTTGGCGCCAATAGTCGAAGCGTTCTTTGGGCAAGTGGCTGAAGTAGAGTTGGGAATAGAGACATCCCAGCATGGTCCAGTCGTCCAAGCTGTTCAGGTGCGGCACAATTTCATCGCGGTGGGCATCGTAGTCCTTTGAGCCCGGGATGGGGGAGAAAGTGTTCACCGCTACGGAAGTGGGGCGCGTCTGAAGGATGAGCTGTTCGGTCAGTGCGAGGTCTTCCTCCGTTTCTCCGAAATAGTTGACGATGAAGCTGGCGTAGAAAGGGATGTCTAACTCGTGGCAGAGGCGAGCCGTTTCGCGGCACTGCTCCACCGTGATGCGCTTGTTCATGCGGTCGAGCACCCGTTGGCTGCCTGATTCAAAGCCAAAGAAGAGTTTGATGCAGCCCGCCCGTTTGAGCAGTTCGAGAAACTCCCTGTCGGCCTGGTTCGCCCGGAGGTTGGCCCACCAGCGGTAAGGCGTTCCACGCGCAATGAGCGCTTGGCACACCGCTGCCCACTCCTTTTTATAATTGCCTATGGAGCTGTCCTGCAACAGGAAGGTGTTGACGTGGCACTGTGCGGCATAGGCATCCAACTTGCGGAGAAAACCCTCGGCCGAGTGGCAGCGCGGTTTAAGAAAGCAGGCGTGTGCACAGAAGTTACACCGATAATTACAGCCTCGCCCAAAGGTGACGGGCAACACGGCGTCGAGCCGTCCCGAAGAGATGAGATGCGCCGGCTGGGTGTAGAACGGGAAATCAATGAGCGACCAGTCGGCCGGCGGCAGCTCGTCTAAGTGTTCCACCACCCGGGGTGGCGTGATGCGGTTCGCCCCCGGCAATACCACTCCCGGAATTTCGTTCATGTCCTCCCCCCGAAGGAGTTGCCACAGCGGCATTTCCCCTTCGCCCACAATGAGCGCGTCGAAAGGTATTTGCTGGAATGTCAGTTGGGGCAGGAGCGTGGCGTGTACCCCGCCGGCTATCATCAGCGGCAGGGGCAAGCGGTGGGAAAGAAAGTGATTTCTCAGTCCTTCAAAGATGTCTGCTGCCGGCTTGAGGCGGGCAGTAAAAAAGGAGAAACCGATTACCTCCGGTTTCCACTCGTTGCATTGCGCGTAAAGCCGTTGCAGAGCCTGCGCCGTGTCGCCTTGGCATTGAAGCAAGTGGCACTGCATATCCGCCACAGCCACTTCGGCTCCCTTTTCGCGCAGGAAGGTGGCCAGGGCCACCATGCTCTCCGGCGCACGCTCTGGCATTTGTGCGAAATCGAAATCCTTCAGCCCCACATGGAAGGGTGACCAAGGGATGACGATGAGTAGGCGCATCATGGTGTGTCAGGGTTTGAAAATTTGTTTGAGTATTTTCCGCGCCTCGTCGGCCGGTTTGTCGGCCAACAGGAAAAGGCCGGCTCCCTTCGCTTCCAACCATCTCACCACGTGCTCCCAATACAGATAATTGCTCTTGCAGCGATAAGGATAGCCCAACATGAAACGCTCGCGGAAGCATCCGCCGTGGCATATCCGGAGAAATTTGCATGCTGCACACTGTTGTGGCACGGGAGCCCGGAGAGCCAGCTTGTCGCGGCTGTCGGAGCGAACGAAGTCGTGCGCTGATTGCGTCAGGAAGTTGCCCACCACCGACTCCGGCACATCAAACTCTGCGCAAGTGAAGATTTCGCCTCCGGGACTAAGCGCGAGATATCTTTTGTGGCACTCCCGTTCGCGGAAGCACACTGAGGGTTTCCCCAAGAGCAGGTCGCCTATCAGATTAACGATGTCCTGGTTGTGGGCCGGTTGCGAATCGTTGGCCCACAGGTCGAAATAGTCCGTCATGGCTTGGGCAAATTCCTCGTCGGAGAGATACATGGGATTATGCTCCGTCGCTTCGTGATGGATGGGGAAGACCCTTGCCAAGCGCACGTTCATGCGCCGCTGCTTGTAGAAGTTGTAAATGTCGGGGATGCGGTGAAGGTTGTCGCGGGTAACGAGGTTGATGGCCCCACAGCTGATGCCGGCCGCCAAAGCCCGGTCAATGTTGTCCACCACGAGCTGTGTGGACAGGGTTCCGTCGGGGAAGGTGCGGTAAGAGCTGAACAGGTCGAGGCTCACGCCGACATGTCCGCCGAGATACTGCTTGATGAAGTCGAAGGTGCGGGGTAGGAGAGCCACGGCGTTGGTCTGAAGTCCATGGTGCACCTTTACGCCGATGGCAGAAAAAAGTCTGTTCGCCTCCTCCATGTAAGCAGGCAGAACAGACGACAAGAGAAGAGGCTCACCGCCATGCCAGCACAACGTCAACGACGTGGCGTGCGTTTCCAAAGCATAGTCTCGCGTAAAGGTCAGGGCTTGGTGGATTTCTTCTTCCGTCATTTGTGCGCCGATAGCGTGGTTGTCCCTGCCATAGCAGTACTGACAAGCCAGGTTGCAGCGTAGCGTTCCCTTAATCGTTACGTAGATGTTTCTTTGCATGGTCATGATGGTGAGCCTCTTTGTTACCTATCAGTCGAGCGGTGCGGGATGACCCTGACTGCAATGATCACACCATTCAGCGTTTGCTTCGGTGATGTCCAAACGAGAATCGAGCTCGTTGTACAGGTTTTCATTCTGTGTCATAGCAGATAAGATAAAAGGATGTCTCCTACTCCCTTTCAAGCGTTTCGGAATCTTCTTTGTTTTGCGTAAGTTGTTGCCGCAAATATACGTTATTTGTTTGGATGCGTAAGTTTTCTTGTATTTTTTTTGGTTTTAGCGCGTATAACTTGTGCTTTCCTCAATCCTATCTTTCCTCTCGGAATGTCTACAACCGGCACCGGCCGATAGCTTCGGCTTGTCGTTGGCCATACGGCCGATAGGGTCCTTTCATCCAAAGAGCACATTAACATTTTTAACCTTATGTAAGGTGCGGAGCCTTGATTGGCGTTGCCGGAAAAGGGAGTAGCAGGTAGAGAATGAGGAGTTGGAAAGAGAGAAGCAGGAGTTGTTTTTACAACTCGGCGAGTAGGAAAATCAAATCCAGGACTATTTTTGCCGCATCTGGCCGTTGTTCCGCTGGAAAATGAAGGCAAAAGAAAAGGAGGAACCCGCAGCTGACAGTTTCCTCCCTTTGATACGTCAAAGGTAAGATTTTCATTTTTAACTGCCAAATCGGCTCTTTCCGTTTTAACATTTGGCGCGGAGCCTCGTCGTTAGTTAGCGTGTTTTCCTCCATGTTCGACAGCCGGTTTCGCAATTGTCTGTAAAACACTTGGAATAAAAACGTCGGGCGCGGCAACAGTATAGATTAAAGTCGGAGAAATAAGAAAAAATGTCAAGTTTGCTTTGCAAGTTAAATAACAACTTCGTATCTTTGCTTCGCATTCGTTGACAGATTGTCCCGGCGGGTGTTTTTATCCAAGAAAAAAAACATTCAATGGAAACGTTTTTTATCTCGCACGCCTATTTGATGGAGCATTTCAATGCTCCGGTACGCCGCTCGCTGATGGATACGATAGATTGGAGCTACCGTATGATTGGCATCAAGGGCCCGCGTGGCGTGGGACGGACTTCCTTCCTCTTACAGTATGCCAAAGAGAACTTTGATCCGCAGTTGCGTCAATGTCTCTATATCAATCTCAACAGCTTCTACTTCCAGGCTCACGGTATTGTGGACTTTGCCGGCAGATTTGTGGAGGAGGGTGGTTCTGTGTTGCTCGTCGATCAGGCATTTAAGCTGCCCGATTGGAGAGAGCAATTGGTGGAATGTTACCACAAGTATCCTTACCTGCGCATTGTTTACACCACCACTTCAGTCAACACCGGCGAGGTAGAGGACGATAGCGAACTTTCCTCGTTGAGCCGCACGTATGTGTTACACGGCTTCTCTTTCCGAGAGTATATCAATCTCGTGACGCATGAGAACTTCGAGGCATACACGCTCGACCAGCTGTTGGCCGATCATGAGCGAATTCTGCGCTTTATCCTGCCCCGCGTGCATCCTTGGCAGTACTTCCAGGATTATCTGCAACACGGCTATTACCCCTTCTTCTTGGAAAATCACAACTTCACGGAGGCGCTGCTCAAAGCCATGAACAACATGATAGAGGTAGACCTCCTGCTCAACAAACAAATTGAGCTGAAGTACCTTTCGCGCATCAAGAAACTGCTCTACCTCTTGGCTATTGGCGACCCCTCGTCGCCCAATGTGAGCAAGCTGGCACAGGAAATCGGAACCTCGCGCGCCACGGTGATGAACTATCTGAAGTATCTCGAAGAAACACGCCTTATCAATATGGTTCACCGTGAGAAAGAAACGTTCCCCAAAAAACCGGCCGCTATCTACCTTCACGATGCCAACCTGATGCACGCCGTGTATGATCCGAGCATGTCGGAACAACACATCATGGAAACGTTCTTCGTAAACTGCCTGTGGCGGCACCACACGGTGAACAAAGGCCGGCGTAACGGCCTCTTCCGTATCAACAATGCCACTAATATCTGTGTATGTGACAAGTCACGCCGCGTGCGCACCACAGCCGATACGGTTTACGTGAAATACAATACAGACATCGGCCGGGAAAACGAAATTCCTCTGTGGCTCTTCGGTTTCCTCTATTAGTCTGAACAACAGAATAGCCTGATCGGCTCCCGCCAAGGGGGCAGATGGGGCTTTTCTGTTCCACACCGGCAGAAAAATCCGGCCTCCGCAACCAACACGGCGGCAATGGAAAAAGATAGAGCCTTTTCTTCGTTGCGGAAAGGCCGTTATCAAGCACACAACAATCCTTATTCTATCAAACAATAATTATGGCAAACAAGAAATTCATTACTTGTGACGGCAACCAGGCCGCTGCGCACATTGCGTACATGTTCTCTGAAGTTGCTGCCATTTATCCCATCACACCGTCCTCTCCCATGGCAGAGCACGTTGACGAATGGTCGGCTCAAGGCCGCATCAACCTTTTCGGCGACACGGTGAAAGTGCAGGAAATGCAGAGTGAAGGCGGTGCCGCCGGAGCTGTTCACGGCTCTTTGCAGGCCGGTGCCCTCACCACTACCTTTACGGCATCGCAGGGCTTGCTCCTGATGATTCCCAATATGTATAAGATTGCAGGTGAACTGCTTCCCTGCGTGTTCCACGTGTCTGCACGTACCCTGGCCAGCCACTCTCTCTGTATCTTCGGCGACCATCAGGACGTAATGGCCTGCCGCCAGACCGGCTTCGCCATGCTTTGTGAAGGTTCCGTGCAGGAGGTGATGGACCTCTCCGCCGTGGCTCACTTGGCTACGCTTGAAAGCCGCGTACCCTTCATCAACTTCTTCGATGGCTTCCGCACCTCGCACGAATACCAGAAGATTGAAGTGATGGACCAGGAGGCTATCCGTCCCCTCGTGCCCATGGACAAGGTGAGCGAGTTCCGCAGTCGCGCCCTCACCCCCGAACACCCCGTGGCCCGCGGTATGGCCGAGAACCCCGAAACCTTCTTCGCCCACCGCGAGGTTTGCAACAGCTACTACGATGCTGTGCCCGCCATTGTGGAGAAGTACATGGCTGAAATCTCCAAGATTACCGGCCGCGAATACAAGCTCTTCAGCTACTACGGTGCCGACGATGCCGACCGCGTCATCATCTGCATGGGCTCCGTAACGGAGGCTGCCCGCGAGGCCATTGACTATCTCAACGCCCAGGGCCAGAAGGTAGGTATGGTGAGCGTTCACCTCTATCGCCCCTTCAGCGTGAAACACCTGCTCGCTGCCGTGCCCAAGACCTGTAAGAAGATTGCCGTGCTCGACCGTACGAAGGAACCCGGTGCCAGCGGCGAACCTCTCTACCTCGATGTGAAGGATGCCTTCTACAACGAGGCAGAACGTCCCGTCATCGTGGGCGGCCGTTACGGCCTCGGTTCGTGCGACACTACGCCGACCATGATTATTTCCGTTTACGACAACCTCGCATTGCCCGAACCGAAAGACCACTTCACCGTGGGCATCGTGGACGACGTTACCTTTACTTCGCTGCCCCTGGAGGCTGAAAAGGCACTCGGCGGCGAAGGTATCTTCGAGGCCAAGTTCTACGGTCTGGGTGCGGACGGTACGGTAGGTGCCAACAAGAACTCAGTGAAGATTATCGGCGACAACACCGACAAGTACTGCCAGGCTTACTTCTCCTACGACTCGAAGAAATCGGGCGGCTTTACCTGTTCTCACCTCCGCTTTGGCGACACTCCCATCCGCTCCACGTACCAAATCAAGACCCCGAACTTCGTGGCATGCCACGTTCAGGCTTATCTCCACATGTACGATGTGTTGCGCGGCCTCCGCGACAACGGTACGTTCCTGCTCAACACTATCTGGGAGGGTGAGGAACTGGCCAAGAACCTGCCCAACAACGCTAAGTGTTACTTTGCTGAGCACAATATCACCGTTTACTATATCAACGCTACCAAGATTGCCCAGGAAATCGGCCTCGGCAACCGCACGAACACCATTCTCCAGTCTGCCTTCTTCCGCATCACGGAGGTAATCCCCGTTGACCTGGCCGTAGAGCAGATGAAGAAATTCATCGTGAAGAGCTACGGCAAGAAGGGCCAGGATGTGGTTGATAAGAACTATCAGGCCGTTGACCGTGGTGGTGAGTACAAGCAGTTAGCCATTGATCCCGCATGGGCCAACCTGCCCGAGGACGAGAAAGTGGTGCGCGACGAGCCCGCTTACATCTCCGATTTGGTACGCCCCATCAATGCGCAGAACGGCGACCTCCTGCCCGTAAGTGCCTACAAGGTTTCCGAAGACGGTACTTGGGCACAGGGTACTGCCGCCTACGAAAAGCGCGGTGTGGCTGCCTTCGTTCCCGTTTGGCACAAGGAGAACTGTATCCAGTGTAACAAGTGCGACTTTGTATGTCCCCACGCTGCCATCCGTCCCTTCGTATTGACTGATGAAGAGCTCCAGGGATTCGGTGGCGAAAGCATCGAAATGAAAGCACCTGCCGCCATGAAGGGCATGCACTTCGTTCAGCAGGTGGATGTGCTCGACTGTCTGGGTTGCGGTAACTGTGTGGATGTATGTCCCGGCCTCAAGGGTAACAAGGCCCTCGAAATGGTGCCGCTGGAAGGCCAGATGCCCGAAGCTGCCAACTGGGATTACTGCGTGAAGAACGTGGCCACCAAGCAACACTTGGTTGACGTGAAGCTCAACCCCAAGAACTCGCAGTTTGCTACCCCGCTCTTCGAGTTCAGCGGCGCTTGCTCCGGTTGTGGCGAAACTCCGTATGTGAAACTCGTCAGCCAGCTCTTCGGCGACCGCCAGATGATTGCCAACGCCACGGGCTGCTCTTCCATCTATTCCGGCTCTATACCTTCAACGCCCTACACCACGAACGAGAAGGGGCAGGGTCCTGCTTGGGCCAACTCTCTCTTTGAGGACTTCTGTGAGTTCGGTCTCGGTATGGTGATGGCCAACAAGAAGATGCGCAAACGCATCCAGAGCCTCTTGGAGCAGATGATTGCTTCCGACCACGCTGGAGAAGAGTACAAGGAAGCCGCCAAAGAATGGATTGCCGCACAAGAAGACTCTGAGGCCAGCCGTGCCGCAGCCCTCAAGCTGGAGCCGCTGATCAAGGAGAGCGCAGCCAAGGGATGCCCCGTTTGCAAGCAGCTTGAGGAACTTTCTCACTTCCTCACCAAGCGCAGCCAGTGGATTATTGGTGGCGACGGTGCTTCTTACGATATTGGTTACGGTGGTCTGGACCACGTATTGGCCAGCGGCGAGGATGTGAACATTCTCGTACTTGACACCGAAGTTTACTCCAACACCGGTGGTCAGGCTTCCAAGGCTACGCCCG
>OBLI01001708.1_pt1 | contig 20605 bp, 14 predicted proteins | sample 1519701 | NCBI WGS metagenome assembly OBLI01 (sample SAMEA3663005, study PRJEB22513) | pig gut metagenome | biome: pig gut; feature: pig-associated habitat; material: faeces | place: France | collected 2012
CTTCGTTCCAAGCTCCTGCTCTAACAGATTCATCGCGTGGCTTAAGCTTGGCTGTGTAATCGCTAACTGCTTCGCTGCTCTTGTATAATGTTCTTCCTTCGCTAATGTCACAAAATACTGCAACTGACTCAGATTCATCGAAAATCCCCCTTTTCCTGCATTCACCATAGCACAATTCATAGTTAAAATCTATTGATTTTAACAAAAAAACCAATTAGACTTTTTTCTCTTTTCCGATTACAGTGAAGTTAGCTAGAAAATACGTTTGACAAAAAATTATCAAACATGACCGTCTCATAGATCTGCCCGATTTACATGAGACAATGCCACGTTCCCTGACTTCGACATCTTTGGGATCACGGCATGTTTAAAGCAACCTCTTATGGTACATCCTAAGTAACCATACAACATCGATTCCATCGTAGAGGAGAAGAGCAAATGAAGAGTAAATACCATCATATTTTTGAACCAATGACAATCCGCCGCATGACCGTGAAGAACCGTATCGTTATGACACCAATGGGAACGAACTACGGCGAGCAGAACGGCGAGATGAGTTTCTTACACATCAACTATTATGAGCAGCGTGCCAAGGGAGGCACCGGTCTTTTGATCGTTGAGAATGCCAGCGTTGATTCCCCACAGGGATCAAACGGAACAACCCAGCTTCGTATCGACTTAGATAACTATATCCCAAGATTATTCAAATTATGTGAAAACGTACACAAGCACGGCGCATGTATCGCAATCCAGTTAAATCATGCAGGTGCTTCTGCAATGTCTTCCCGAATCGGAATGCAGCCGGTATCCGCTTCAAATATTCCATCTAAGGCAAACGGCGAGATTCCTCGTCCATTAGAAAAGGAAGAGATCCTTCAGATCGTGAAAAAGTACGGAGAAGCTGCAAAGCGTGCACAGATCTGTGGCTTTGATGCAGTTGAGATCCATGCCGGGCACTCTTATCTGTTAAGCCAGTTCCTTTCCCCTCTTACGAATAAGCGTACAGATGAATTCGGCGGAAGCCCGGAAAACAGAGCACGTTTTACCAAGCTCGTGATCGAAGAAGTCCGTAAACAGGTCGGACCATTTTTCCCTATCTTCGTCCGCATCAGTGCCGATGAGATGATGGAAGGCGGAAATACTTTAGAGGATACTTTAGAGTACTTGCAGTACTTCGAGAAGGAAGTCGATGTATTCGATGTTTCCTGTGGACTGAATGGTTCTATCCAGTACCAGATCGATGCAAACTACTTCCCGGACGGATGGCGTTCCTATATGTCTAAGGCTGTTAAGGAAAAATACAACAAGCCATGTATTACCGTTGGAAATATCCGTAACCCACAGGTTGCAGAAGATATTCTTGCCCGCGGCAATGCAGACTTCATCGGAATGGGTCGTGGACTGATCGCAGATCCGGAATGGGTAAACAAAGTAGAATTCGGCAATGAATGCGATCTTCGGAAATGTATTTCCTGTAACATCGGTTGTGCCGGACACCGTATCGGCTTAAACCAGCCAATCCGTTGTACGATCAATCCTGCTGTCAACAGCGGTGAAGATTATATGAAGAGAAAGATCACAAAGCCATGCAACGTTGTTGTCATCGGTGGTGGTACTGCCGGACTTGAAGCAGCCTGCACTGCTGCTGAGGTTGGATGTACCGTATTCCTGATCGAGAAAAAGCCGGAGCTTGGCGGACTTGCTTCTGTTATCTCTAAGATTCCGGATAAGAACCGTCTTGCAGACTTTCCGAAGTATCTGATCCATCGTGCTTCTAAGCTGCATAATCTCTTTATCTTCAAGAATACCGACGCAACCGTAGATCTTGTAAAGAGCTTAAATCCGGACATTATCGTAAATGCTACCGGGTCCGTACCGACGCTTCCACCAATCACAGGTCTGCATGATCTGGTAGATAAGGATGATACACAGGTTGCTACCGTTCTTAAGATGATCGAGCGCCTGAATGAGTATCCGGAAGATATGAACGGAAAGAAAGTTGCCATCATCGGTGGTGGTGCTGTAGGTCTTGATGTTATGGAATACTTCGCACCGAAGGGCGCAGATGTAACCATGGTCGAAATGCTTCCAATGATTGGAAACGGCTTAGACCCTGTTACCAAAAATGATACTGCCTGCAAGATGCAGAAATACAATGTAAGACAGATGACAAACACTGCCCTCTTAGAGGTGAAAAATGACCGCTTCTTAGTAAAGAATCCGGAAGGTGTGGAAGAAGATGTTCCATTCGATTATGGATTTATCTGTCTTGGTATGCGTGCAAATACACCGGTATTAGCTGACTTAGAGGAAGCTTTCGAGTCAACAAATGTTGAGATCATCAACATCGGTGACAGCAAGCGTGCAAGAAGAATTATCGAGGGAACCGAGGAAGGCAGAAATATCTTAAACGTATTAGAGAGACACGATTTCTTCTAAAAATCAAATAAAATTATTTTAATTTTTTATACAGGTCAAATCTCAAAACAAAAATGCACAAATATGTAACCCAACATATTTGTGCATTTTGTCATTCTAATTTGTATAAATCTTCCTTCCTAGCTGAAGAACAGTTTCTTTACCTCTTCTACCGGCATATCCTGTCCGGTATAGAGCTTGAAGGCTGCTACACCCTGCCATAAGAGCATGCCTTTTCCATTGATGCAGGTACAGCCTGCTTCTTTTGCTTCTCTTAAAAGCTTCGTTTCTTCCGGATTGTAGACTGCATCTGCAACTACGAGTCCCGGACGGAATGCGCTTAAGTCCTTTACGACACTCTCATTTTCCATTGGCTTCATTCCAACGATCGTAGCATTTGCAAAAATATCACTGTCTGCGATCTCTTCTGTCATCTTCGCAGTATCTGCGATGTCATAGACATTGACTATGATGCCCGGTACTTCTGCGCGGATCTTCTCAGCGGTCTGTAAGGTTCTCTCGAAAAATGCATCCTTGATATTGAAGATCGTGATCTCTCTTGCACCATCTAATGCACACTGTACCTGGATGGCTGTTGCAGCTCCGCCGCCGCCTGCGACTGTGATCTTCTTGCCCTTAATATCGATTCCGTGATCCTTTAAGTTATGTACGAAACCCTCTCCGTCTGTGATGTATCCGGTCAGTTTTCCGTCATCATTTACGATCGTATTGACTGCACCGATGATTCTTGCTGCCGGTGACAGCTCGTCCATATACTTCAATGCCTCTGTCTTACATGGCATCGTTACATTACAGCCACGCATCTTGAAGGTCTTCATTGCATCGATGGCAGCCTTTACCTCTTCTACCTTTATATCAAAAGCAACATAGGCATAATCTAAGCCCAGCTTCTCGAAGCTGTAGTTATACATCGCCGGTGAACCGGAATGTCCGACCGGTGAACCAATTAATGCCAAAAGTCCTGTGTGCCCTGAAATTCTTTTCTCCATTTTTTGTTCCTCCATTTTTTACTAAACCTATCATAAACTGTTTTTTGCTATCTGGCAAGACTTTTTTGCTTTAAACCGCGAAAGTGGATAAATTTACTCCATTGCAGTCTCTGCGTCTATGATATTTCCTTCCGCTGAAATCGTAACACCTTCTGATATATTCTGCATATACTGATACAGGTTCTTCGCATCCGCATCGTCCATAAGCTTTGTACAGCCGCCTGTTGCATATACCGGGATCAGACGGTCTGTTTCCTCACCGGATGCGGTAAGCGTCACCTCAACGGCAGCGGAACGGTCGATCTGGGAACCAAAAATAAAGTTGCCAAGACTGTAGCAGATCATACTTCCCTTATAATACTCGATGCCCTCTAAGCAGTGCGTATGTCCACCAATCACGAGATCTGCTCCTGAATCAATATAATTTTTGGCAAGACTCCTCTGATAATCCTGCGGATATTCCTCATACTCCACACCCCAGTGAACGAAAACAACCACATAATCGCAGGTCTCTTTTGCTTTTTCGATCTCTGCACACAGTGCGGCAGGATCATAGGTCGTAAAAACACCCGGTGTCTGATTATCGACATTCCAGCCCTCGACCGGTATCACACGCGATGCCGCAAGAATACCAATCTTATGACCGCCCACTTCAAACACCTGAAGCTCTTTCGCACGCGATGCACTCTCGCCTGCTCCCGCATAGCGGATACCGGCCTGATCTAAGGTCGTAAAGGTATCACTTAAGGCTTCCTTTCCGTAGTCTAAGATATGATTATTCGCAAGCGATACAATATCCACACCCAGTTCATTTAAGGCAGATACATAGGAAGGATCTGCCCGGAAGGTATACTGTTTATCCTCCATCTGTGTACCACGGGTACTGAACGGAAACTCCTCATTTACCATCAGGATATCTGCATCCTTCATCTGCTGTCTGAGTTCCGGTGCTACGACCGCATCAATCCCACCACTTTCATAGCAGGCAGAAAAGGAATTGGCAAAAAGAACATCCCCGGTAAACATCATCGTGATCTGCTCCTGATCCGGTGCGTCTGCCTGCGAATCCGTTTCGGCTGCTCCGTTCAGATTTTCCTCTGTCTGACTGCTTTCTGTCCGGTTTTCTTCTATCTGATTTTCCCCGGTCTGATTTTTTCCTGACTGTCCTTCTGCGGTTTTACTCCGGTACGTCTGCTCACTTTGCTCCTGTGTTATCCCTGCTTGGGATGTATCTGTCTTACCCGGAGTCCCGGTTTCATCCATCCGGCTTCGGATAATGAAAAATCCCGCTAAAACTCCCGTCAGTACAAGTATAAGGATACATGTAACAATGATATGCTTTTTCATATGTAACTCCCTTTTCCTCTGTGTCATATTGTGTCCATTTTAAGATATTTTGTACAAGGGTGCAAGAAAAAAGAACGCTTAGCCCTGATAGAATGCTAAGCGTTCTCCTATAATCTTACTTCTATTTTGTATAATTCTTATATCCAACTTCCTGAAGCTTCTTGTCCTTGGCAACTACCTGCTCCTTTAAGTTCTTCGAATACGCTTTCAGACGCTCTAATAAAGCTGCATCTGAAGTAGCAAGGATCTTTGCTGCAAGAATTCCTGCATTTGCTCCACCATTGATGGCTACCGTTGCAACCGGAATTCCGGTTGGCATCTGTACGATCGAATACAGGGAATCTCGTCCACCTAAGGATGTCGTATGCATCGGGATACCGATTACCGGCATCGGGAAGATCGCTGCACACATGCCCGGAAGATGTGCTGCCATTCCTGCGCCTGCGATAATTACCTTAAAGCCTTTTTCCTCTGCTGTCTTTGCATACTCAAAGAATACATCCGGCTCACGGTGTGCAGAAATAATGGTCATCTCATAATCAATGCCTAATTCCTCTAAGATGTCTGCTGCCTTTGCCATAACCGGCATATCTGAATCACTACCCATAACAATTCCTACTTTTGCCATGTCTCTATCTCCTTTTCCTATGTGAATACTATCTGTTTTCTCTAGTATACACTGCTTTTCCTAGAAGGTGAAGTAATATATAATTATAGTAATTATTAGTTCTGCTAATCATTCGCGAGTAGTGGCTCATTCAGCTTCTCCGTTCCCGGCACAACAAACATGCCATCCCGGATCACATCCTCGGTTGTTCCATCGCTCCGGATCACCGTGATACAGTCTAACTCATCATACGGAATCGTAATATCGGTATGACAGTTAAAATATGCCTTGCCCATATCTTCGCTGCGGAGCGCCGAGATCTCATTTTCTCTTGCAACGATCTCCTTGCCATCCGGATTATAAGTAGAGGTATCCTCTTCATGGGAATAGCAGGTATCTCCGACTGCAAAATGCGGCCCGGTCTTTTCTGCGATCAGAATCGGCAGCTTATCTGCGATCTGATAATCACGCGCCATCTTATAGGCGGTCGTATTCGTTCCGATCGCGAACTCTCCCATTGGGAGTGTCTCATGGAACATCAGCACATTTTCGTATATATATTTCTTATTTTCTTCTTCACTGTCAAAGTTCTTACAGGTGTAATCCGTGATCCGTCCATCGGTAAATGTGATCTTAAGATCCACGTACTTTAATTCATTCAGGTAGACCTGCGATACATGTAATACACCGTTCGTACCACGTAAGACCGGAGATGTGAAGACCTCACCAACCGGAATGTTGACATCTGCCACACAGTTTTCAAAGATCGTCTCCTTTGATGGATCATTCAGATGGTATAAACAAACCGTAAGATCTGTCTCGTTATCTCCCTTTCCGGTGATATGCACCTTTTCCCCGGTGTCTAAAACATCGATCAGCTTCTGCTGCATGTCACGATAGAGCATGTAGTCTAAGGTATTTAATTCTACCGTTTTGGCGAAGATCTCCGCAAACTGATCCCCGATCGACGGCAGTGGAAATGCAATGATCGTAAAACTGCGTTCCTCTCCCGGAATATATTCATTCGTGATCTGTCCTGCCATGGATGCATAATAGACGTTCAAATGATTCTGCTTTTCATCATAATGCAGCACGCCCGGCTGGTTTGCCGGTTCAAAAGGAGCCTCACCGAACACTTCAATGACCGCAGGACCGCCATGCTTTTTCGCCATTTCCTTATGATGCTCATATGCCATCCGTAGTGTTTCTAAACGGCGCTCTACGAATGCCTTATCCATATACAATGCCTTATCATCCTTATGATCATAGTCAAACTGCTTGTTGACCGCACGCGAATAGCATCCACGCTTTGCCTTACCCCGGTTCTTAAAAGAAGTCACTGCATCCCGGTAAATCGTTGGCTTTAAGCCGATTTTTTCAAAGTTTGTCACTGCTGCACGAACCATCCGCTCCATACCGATCGGATATTCCACACAGACGGTTGCCTTCTTCGTGATGTCTTTTCCGGTAGCTGCAAAACCGATCCGGTATCCTTCCGTATAAGTATCTGCCATCTTCTGTATCTCTGCATCCGGAAGTGTATTCAGATACTGCGCCAACCGGATCTCGTCCTCACCGACCGGCTCGCCATAGGCATACAGATAACGGATGTCACTTAAGTCACTCTGCATTAAGATCGTTGTAAAAAAGTCATTCTCCGGTTCTACCATTTCCCGCACACTCTGTTCGGAAAATACTTCACTGTAATCATGGAAAAACCAGTAAATTGCCTGCTGCACCTCACGCGGGGTTGTTCCCATCTCATCCTCAAAACAGGTATAGACCTGTGAAAAAAGTTCACAGAGGATCGTGTAATTCAGCTTTCTTCCCTCGTATGCATAAGAGATCAGCGCACGCAGTTCCGCATACAGCATGCTAAGCATTGAACCATACTCCGTACCGAATACCTGCACGGCATATGCCGGATTCGCATAGCTTTTTTTATAATTTCCCACGGTAATATCTGCATACAGCTTCTGATTCGTATCCTGTAAATCTTCTAACGGACATGCTGTGATCGTATCCGGTTCTAACTTTCCTTCCTGTTTCTGAATCAGTACCTGATACGTATCTAAGATAAACTGTGCCGTCTTGTTAAAATAATCCGCAAACGGCTCTTTTACGGTATGCTCTCCCGCAATCCCGCGAATCCGCTCAATAACCAGTTCTAACCGTTCTTCTACTTCTTCATTTTCTACTGCAAAAATCTCTTTATAACTCATATTCCTGCCTCTTTCTTTCTGCTATCCACTGACCCACTACCGGATCCCATGTCGTTTCTACAGGATTCCACCCACATAAACTGCGACCCATATTCCAACCGAGACAATAGATAATCCAAGTGACGTATACGGAATCACCCGGAATGTTTCCGGCTCACGTACACTGCCGATCGCTGCTGCAAGTGCAGCCACCGCCATCAGAAATCCAAACACACCGGCGCTTCCGATATAGATACCTGCATTGCCCCTCTCTAAAAAGGAAAGCCATGCCATCACACCAAATCCTGCAATGGAAAGTATGGCCAGAATCATTGCAAAAATTCCTCTGCCCGAATGTGTTTTCTCTGTAAACTTGTAATTATGTCCACCACGACGTCTTTTACGTGTCATTTCTTTTTCTCCTCAGGTGATTGCGGATACGATCTGCCAGCCAGAAACAGAAATACCCGACCGCACCACCAATCGTATTTAAAATCAGATCATCTACATCAAAGCTTCCGACCTTCGAAACGAGCTGGATGATCTCTACCAGCAGGCTGAACTCCATCGTATAAAGCAGCACACGCCAGAAATTCCGGCTCCGGTGCGACAATAACGGGATCAGCATTCCATATGGTACAAAAGCAATCACATTGCCTGCAAGATTGGCAAATACCGCAAAGGTTCCAAGGGTTCTGCGGTACTTTAAAAATCTTCCAATCTCCTTCAGTGGTACAAGATTATAGTGATAGGTTCTTCCTGTGTAGGTTCTTCCCGTGATCTCTGCAAAAAACAGGAAATAAGACAGTAGAATCAGATATATTCCAAATAGTACCCACGCAAGAATGCGGAGTACTTTCCGAGTTCTGTTATTCAAAATTATTCCCCTATCCGTTTCGATAGAAAAGGCGGCATTTCAGCCACCTTCTATCTGATTATATGCACATATCCGATCCGGATATCCATATATTTATTTTGCACCATACTGTTCATAATATTTATCGATCGCTGCCTTGATCTCATCGTTGATCACAACCTTGCCATGACATGGCTTGTTGTACAGGCACTCGGTTACTTCTGCCATGGATACGATTGCTCTTGCCGGGAATCCGTACTTATCCTGAATCTCATCTAATGCAGTCTTCTCGGTCTCTAAGCCCTTCTCCATACGGTTTAAGGATACCATCAGACCTAAGATCTCGACCTTTGCCTGTGCCTGGATGATCGGGAAGGTCTCTGCAATCGATTTTCCGGATGTTGTAACATCCTCGATAATAACCACGCGATCGCCATCGTTGATCTTGCTTCCGAGTAAGATTCCGGTATCACCATGATCCTTTACTTCCTTACGATTCGAGCAGTAACGGATCTCCTTGCCGTATAACTTATCAAATGCGATCGTGGTTGCCACACTAAGCGGGATTCCCTTATATGCCGGTCCGAATAAAACATCGAAGTCTGTTCCGAAGTTATCGTGGATCGCCTTTGCGTAATACTCACCTAAACGTGCAAGCTGTGCGCCTGTCACATAGGCACCTGCATTCATAAAAAACGGGGACTTTCTTCCACTCTTAAGGGTAAAGTCACCGAACTTTAATACTTCACTATCTACCATAAACTCAATAAATTCCTGCTTGTAGCTTTCCATTTATCAAAAACCTCCTGTGTATGTACTCTGTCATTCAATTTCGTTCCTATTCTACCATAAAGACAGGGCGGTTTCAATGTGATTATGCAAAGTTCGCCCTCAAACAAAAAACCTCCGTCATCTGATATTGTATCTTGCACTCTGATCTCATATATACTATAGTGTAGACAATTATTTTACATATACTTTCATAGGGAGGGATTTTATGATCACGATCATATTTTGTCTTTTTATATTAACACTGCTGCTCGGTCTGGCATTCAAGCTGACCGGGGCATTATTAAAAGCCTGTCTGTGGCTGTTTGTCTTTGTGCCGGTCGGACTCTTTCTTGCCTGCCTTGGAATCCTCTGCTGCTGTACGCTCATTCTGATCCCGGTAGGTATCTCGCTTCTTAAGACCTGTATGCGTGTGATCATTCCTTAAACACTCATAATAAGCGCAAAAGAGCACTGCACATTTTTATGCACAGTGCTCTTTTTTTACTTTTGCTATCCCTTTTTCGATTCCTTCCAGTATCCAGTCAAATACCTGCTGCACAAAGGTCAGAACATAATTATCGATCAATATAGCAGCGATCAGCGATACCAGTAATGTCACACCCAGAGATAAAAACAGGCCAAGACCATGATGCTGTAATACCTGAATGTCATATCTTCCTCTTGTGATCCAGTGCAGAGTCCACCAATGGATCAGTATCAGTGAATAGCTGTATTTGCTCAATATCTTTAACACCACATTTCCTTTGTGGAAGAACTTGTGACCAAGGAACACTGTCGCAAAGGTTCCCGTACTGATCAGGGTCATAACCGGTGAGGCATTACAGCACAAGGTCCGGTAATCCAGATCACATCCAATAAACACTGCCATTAAGACAAATGCTGCCACACCCAGTCCGATCAGCATACGGTAATACTTTTTCGTCTCCGGTCTTGTTACCCAGTATCCGATGATCGCAACACCTTCCCAAGAACCTAAGAAGCTGCTGACTTTAAACTTGATCGGTGAAAATAAATTCAATGTCATAAGTACAAGCGCTATGATCGTAACGGCAGTCACTCTCCGATACGACATATCCTTAAACATATAACGGAAAAACGGAATCACAATATATACGGATAAAAAGGTATACATTAACCAGTAATGCGGGGATTCCGGTGTCTCTCCCTGACACAATCTTACAAAAATACTCTTTATCGTTTCCCATGAGATCAGATCTAACTCTCTGTTCTGCCATAGATAAAAGACAAAATATACCGCCATCGGGAAAATTACCTTAGTAGCCCTCTTCAAATAGAAATCTGCCAGTTTCTCTTCCCTATAAGGAATCAGCAATGCACCGCTTAGCATTACATAGATGAGGTTACATGCCAGACACAACATATATAAAACAGTTAAAACATATGTCTTTTTCTCTCCGGTGATCAGTCCAACCGAGAGATCTACCTGAATTGCATGTGTTACAATTACCATGACGACAGCAAGCACACGCAGCCAGTCATAACTATAATCCCGATCCGGTTTTTGCTTCAATCCGAATATCCTTTTGATATAGTCACCATCGCGCCGCGATTTATAGCAATGGATCAATATTGAAAAAATACATACAACTCCTAATGCCAGTGTCCTCTTCATGGAAAGTCCAAACCGGAACATCTCTACACAAAAATATATTCCAAACAAAAACCATCCACATATTTCTGCGACCTTCATCCACTTATCTTTTGTCATCTGCTCTAAGCTCCTTCACATATTCATAACTAGCAAAAGCTTACCAAGGATAGTTTTCTTTGTCAATCTATTCTACGAATATCTGCTTCTTTAAGCATCCCATAAATCTGCTCCATATCCAGATATTCCCGTAAGGTGTCCGCAAGCTTATCATACTGCTTTTCCTTAAAGGTCTGATAGTCTTCAAATATACCATTCTCTACCCGGATTCCCTTTTTCTGTGCCAGTACACGGATGATAGCTTCTGCGACCGCTGCGCGGTCAAATAGTCCGTGTATATACGAACCATAAACATTGCTGCCATCTGTTATTATATTTTCCAAAGCATCCGCCTGTTGTGTTGTCGTACTTCCCATATGGATCTCATAGCCCTGAAAAGGGAGCCCGGAAAGTTCTGAAAAAATGCCATTTACCTCTGCAAGACTTCCTGTTATCTGACAGCGTTTTTTCTGCTTCTGCAAGACTGTTTTGATTGGTAACAGCTCCATTCCACGAAGCATCCCTCCTTCTTCCACAGCGTCCGGATCATGGATAACAGCTCCAAGCATCTGATAGCCACCACAGATCCCGAATACCGGAATCTGCTTGGAAAGCTTCTTTACCTCTGCTTCTAAGCCATTCTGCCGCATCCACTTAAGATCTGCCATCGTGTTTTTACTGCCCGGAAGAAAGATCATATCCGGATGATGCAGTTCTGCAACTGATGTGACATAGCGTACGCTCACCTCAGACATCTGTTCAAAGATACTAAAATCTGTAAAATTAGAGATCCGCGGATATCTGATAACTACAAGATCGATGAGTCCCTCATCTTTTTTCAAAAAGCGGTCGGTCAGACTGTCCTCATCCTCTAAGGCCAGATCCATATACGGAATGACACCTGCCACCGGTACCTGCCCTCTTTCTTCTAACATGGCAATACCCGGATCTAAGATGGACTTATCTCCCCGGAATTTATTAATGATAAGACCCTTTATCCTGTCTTTTTCATCCGGTTCCAACAGCATAAGCGTTCCAAGCAGCTGCGCAAATACACCGCCTCTGTCAATATCACCCACCAAAAGCACCGGTGCATTCACCATAGCAGCCATGCCCATATTCACGATATCATTTTCCTTCAGGTTGATCTCCGCCGGACTTCCCGCACCTTCGATCACAATAATATCTGCATCCTTTTCTAACTCATGGAATGCCTTTTTGATCTCCGGGATGAGCGTCGTCTTATACTTGAAATAATCCTTCGCAGCCATATTTCCGACTACCCTGCCATTTACGATCACCTGCGAGCCCATATCGCTGGTCGGCTTTAGCAGGATCGGATTCATGCAGACCTTTGGACGGATACCTGCCGCCTCTGCCTGCATCACCTGCGCCCTTCCCATCTCAAGTCCTTCTTCTGTAATGTAGGAATTCAATGCCATATTCTGTGACTTAAACGGAGCTGCCCGGTATCCGTCCTGATAAAAAATCCGGCAAAGTCCTGCTGCCAGAAAACTTTTGCCGGAATTTGACATTGTACCCTGTACCATGATTACTTTTGCCATTTTCTTGATTCCTTATCATCTATTCTGTGCACGCTTTTTGCACATACGAAGTTTCGAAGAAACTTCTTGATGAACTCGTTAGAGTTCATTATATCATCTATTCTGTGCACGTTTTTTGCACATACGAAGTTTCAAAGAAACTTCTAATATGAGTCCTTTTGGACTCATTATATCCTCTATTTTGTCACATATTCTGTGCACGTCTTTGCGAATGAACCCGTCAGAGTTCATTTTCGATCCTGATACACGATTCTTCTAGGCTCCGCGCCATAAGGATGTGCCATGCATACGCCGCCAAACCAGGTATAAGATTCGTCTCCCGCATTCATTCCATGCGCGACCTCCCATACTGCCTGACGCTGTGCTTCACAAAGGGATGCATCCTCTAAGTGTCTGCTGTGGCCGGTAAGGATATGATCAAATAACGGTCGCAGCTTCTGCACCTTATCTAACGATGCAAGCAGCACCGAAACCGGACATGCATCTTCCATCTGCATCCAGGTCTGCTCAATGATCGTATCCCCGGTAAAAAGAATCCGTTCCTTACGGTCTAACAATACGATACCGCCCGGTGTATGTCCCGGTGTGTCATAGATCTCAAGTGAGATACCACCAAGATCAATGACATCTCCTTCCTGTATCGTGGTAAATTCTGCCGGCCTGCGGTCGAGCTTCTTACACCATGCCGCAAAGTCCGGATCTGCAAAGTAATGCTCTGCGACTGCAATATCCCTCGGATGAATATACACACGGTCAAAATAGATATTCCCGTAGACATGGTCAAAATGACCGTGTGTATTGACTACCATAAGCGGCAGATCCGTAAGTTCCCGCACGAATGCATGGAGATCCTCTCTGCCATTTGCCGTATCGATCAAAAGTGCCTTGTCTGTTCCAGTAACAAGATATGCCGTCGATTCATCATGATCGTTAATAAGCCGGATATGACCGCTTATTTTTTCTTCTTTCATCCGTAAAAACATTCTATTTCACCAGTACTTTCACTTTCTTTGCATAACCATTTCTTGCATATACATAGACGTAACAGGTTCCCTTTGCCTTGGCTGTGATCTTTCCGTTTGCCGATACTGTTGCAATCTTACTGTTCGAAGATGTATAACGGAACTCCTTCGCATGTGTATTGCCAAGTGGTTTTTTCTTTGCATCCACCAGTGCAATCTTACCCTTAATTGTTGCTGTCCTGCCCTTTTTCAAGGTATAGGTTGTCTTGGTAAGCTGGATGGACTTTGGATTCGTCTGCTTTGTATTCTTTGCTCCTACCACATGTGCAGTCACTGTCTCACCAAGCATCGTCTTTTTGCCATTGACCTTCTTATATGCAACAACATAGACCTTGTAATTCTGTTTCAGATCAATCTTTTTACCATTGAGCTTTGTGATACTGACCTTGTTGATTTTTCCGGATTTTACCGACACAGTTGCTGTCTTTGGAAAGTTCTTGGAACAATACTGTACATAGACATCATAGCAGTCTGCCTTGGCTACCTTTCCCCAACTGACATTGATCTTATTGCCGGACTGTGAAACCTCTAGTCCCTCTAATAATGCCAGCTCGTCCTGAGCCATTTTTTTATCTTTTTTACGCTGTGCCTTTAAGTCTTTTTTTAACTTTGTAATAATAGCATCAACTTTTGCCTTGTTCTTTGCAAGGGATTTCTTCGTATCATAGGGAACTGCACCGATTGCCGATACCGCCTGACTTACCAGCTTCTCACATCTTTCCGTGTCGCCATCCACTGACAGCTTTTTCGCTGCTTTCTGCTGTGTGGTCTTATATGTAAGGAACGCTTCCTTATCCTTCTTGCTTGTAGATGATGTTTTTCCGTCCGGTACTTTTACGGAAGCGGCTGCACCTGCCTTCTCATTGCTTGTTGCTTTATAACGGACAAGAACCTTACCGGCAGACAATCCGGTGATCGTTGTACCGGTGACTGCCTTCCATGTCTTACCTGAATTCAGCGAATACTCCATCTTCTTGCTTACACCGGTGATCTTACCGTTTTTGCCGCCCTTTGTAGTTGGTGCTGCTGCCTTTAATCCCTTTGGTGCTGCAACAGATCTCTTATTGATCGTAAAGCTCTGCACTGCACGGATGCCGTTTACTGACATTACCGCCCAGTAAGTGCCTGCATTCTTTGGAGCCTTTGCATCAGAGGCTGCACCATTCTTCGCCGGTGTTGTCTGCTTCGTACATGCAGTATCCGTATAATACGTGATCGAAGGAACAGCCAGTCCTGCATTCTTCCACTTCGCTGTGTTATCAAGTGTGATTCCGATCGCCTTACCGGAATAAGTCTTATTCCCCTGTACCATGGAAAGCGAAACGATTCCGTTTGTACCTAACTTACAGCTACGATTCTGACACTGTGCATAGAGTGTATAAGGATCAACGGTTCCCACCGAATATCTCCAGTTATGTGCGGTTTCTTCACTCTCTTCATTTACCAGATAGAGATCACTTCCGCGTGCCTCAAGCTTCGTACCGGAATAATCCGCAAAAAATGCTGCCTTCTTTGCTGCACCGCCCTTGACCGCTAACATTTCCTGATAAAGTCCGCTGCTTAATGGTGCAATACCAATCTGTGATGATGCATCAAAGGTAGAACCTAAAACGATTGCATTCTTCGAATAATTGTCCAGACAAAGATCACTTGCCCTGTTATCTTTACGTACATTATCCTTGATGATATTTTTGCCTTCTAACGTAATGTCTACCGAAGAACGGATTCCTCCTGCCTCACGTCCTTCAGAGTAAGATTCTGATGTCTCTAGATTCTTATTGCCTGTGATCGTACAGTTCATCAGGGTAGCCTTGTCATTATCATACAGCCGGATCGTAGCATCACTGCCTGTCACATTATTCCGGATAACCGTATCAGCCATGAAAAACTCTGCGCCATCCACCCGGATCACACCATCATATCTGGAAGAATTTCCTTCTATGATACAATCTCCAATCTGACACAGAACGTTCCTTCCGGGACTACATGTCACATTTAAAATACCGGCCTGATTAAACTGTGTACTGTTATCATAAAATTGTGTATGGCTAATTGCTACTGAATTATAGGACCAGATACAGGAACCGCCATCCCCGGTCGTGATATTCTTATAGAACGTTCCACCAGTTACCCAGACCGAATTATCATGCATACTAAGGATGATACCGGATCTTCCACCGGAATATCTGTTTGCATGAAAGCCGGTAATAATACCGCCCTTGATCACTGTTCCACCCGAGGTAACATACTTCGATCCATGATCCGCATCCGGCCGGCTGTCTTTTACAATGTAATCCCCTTCAAAGCAGTTAACCGCATAAAAAGGCTTTAAAGTGTCATACTCCGCATCATATGGCAGCCCGCTAAAATCCAATACATGTCCATTGAGATCTACACATGACTTCCTATGTACGGTAATCTCGTCTGTAACTACAATATCCGCATTCAGACGGACATAGCCCTCACCTGCATAATCCCTCCACTCTTCTGCGGTAGAGATCAGCCACGGATCATCTAATGTACCACTTCCCTTCGGAGCAGAAGCAGCATAAACCGTCATGCTGCCTCCCGGCATCATGGTAAGAAACATCATACATGCCAGTAAAAAACATCCGATACGTCTGAAAATACTGCCAGTAATCTTCTCCTTGTTCATAACCCATACCTCCCTTTTCCGTTGTAGAAAACTGTATACCTTTATTATATATGCCATGGCTTTCCTTTTCAACAGAAAAGGACGGTTAATGCTGCTATTTCATGCCCTTTTTCGTGCTTTTATGAATTCATGACAGATAAAACAAATCCCAGAAATGTGACAATGCACATTCTGGGATTCGATTTATCTGTTTTCTGAATTTCTTCTGATTTTTATAATGTAGCAGATGATTACAGCTACTGCGTTTCCTCCAAAGAAGATCCAGTCTAAGCTGCATGTTCCAAAAATTGCAAGTAATAATGCTGCTGCAAGATCAATAACCAGAATCGCTGTCTGGTATGGAACAGATACCTTCTTTAAGCCTAACAGAAGGATTGCTCCTAAGATTGCTAATACCAGAATCCACCAATGCAGGTGACAGGTATCGCCACTCTTTGTCTGATCCATATCCGCAGTCTTAGTTCCTGCTGCCGATGCTTCTGCATCCACAATCTCTGTATCCGCAGTTGTAACTGTTTCCTCACTTTCTTCCTCTACATTTTCTGCTGCTGCATAGCAGATCGCATAGGTCGAGAAGAGCTGTGTCCGGATTGTAATTGTATCCGGATTCTCATCAAGATCTGATAAAAGAACACATGCTCCATCGTGACAGCGCATAATGCTATAAGCGGCTCCGTCAACCTTCAGTTCATCCGGAATATCAATCGTAATCTCAAGCTCCTGCTTGGCATTTGCAATCTTCTTCCACTTTGCTGCACCGATACGTTTTTCCAGATGAATATCGATAAAGGATGCCAGTGTAAAGCCTTCTTCTTCCTTCGCTCTCTCTTCTACTTCCTGTTGTACTAAAGTCTGGTCTTCCTTTGAAATATTCTCCGGTACTTTTGAAACAGTCAGACGGATTTCTATGCCTTCGCCCGCTTCTACCGCCGCTTTTTCTTCCGTATCCAGACATGCATCAATAATATCTTCATAGCTTGAAACCATTACTCCCTGGATCGACTGGTCTGTTTCCTTCTCACCATTTTCATCGACAGACTCGATCGTCACCTGAATGGATCCCTTTCCATATGCAATTTCTGCGGACTCTACTGCCTGTTGCTTTGCAATATCCTTATAATCAACTCCTATGACCTTGCTGTCTGTCGCAGAAGTTGCCGTATCTTTCTTAACCGCTGATGAAGTTTCCTTCTCTGTAACGATTGGAAGATTTGCTTCTGTTGATGTCGAAGTATTTGTGTCTGTTTTCTTTGTATCACCGTTTTCAGTAAATATTGATTCAAGATTTAATTTTGTTTCATCGCGTTTGGATGTAATAGCAGAAAGATCAGATGCCTGATTGATCTCTTTTTTTGCATTTTCTGCAATCTCAGATGCTTTCTTTACTGTGCTTTCCCGCCTTGCTGCATCTGTGATAGTCTCATTGATCTCTTTTACACGTTCCTGGTAAGCTGCCTCTATATCTTTCTTTGCAGCTTCCTTCAGTTTCTCTATCAGATCTGCTTTATTCTGCTGTAACTGTTTCTTCTGCTTTTCTGTCAGATTACCGTTATTTTTATCAAGCAGTTCCTCAATATCCTTGATCAGCTGTTCAATATTCTTCTGATCAGACGGCTGTACAAATGCCTTATCCGGAATACTGTCTATACCGGTCTTCTCATCTGTACCATGATACAGATCATCGAACGCATCTGATATTTTTGAAATACGTTCCTGCTTCTTTTCTAAATCCTTCTGATACTCCTGTAACTTCTTTTTCTGCTTGACAGTCAGACTCTCTGTTGGTGTATCCGGATTATCCACGTCTAAGAGATCCTTTACTTTCTTTAATTCTTCCGATAACTTCTTACTGTCATCTGTTGTAATACTGTCGATCTTTGGAAGTACATTATCCAGTTTTTCAATCTTTTCGATCTCTTTTTCTACCTTTTCGATATTCTGAAGCAATTCTTCGGACTTCTTAATAACGTCTTCGTATAACTTCTTTTCTGCTTCCGTCGGTAAATTCTTTGTATCTGCAAGACGCTTCTGGGCTTCCTTTTTTGTTTTCTCCAGCTGCTTCTTATCGAATGGTTCTAATCCTTTCACGCCAATCGCTGCTGTCTCTTTTTCCTTATGTATATGCTTGCAATCCTTGCAGATATAACCGGTATATCCCTTATCGATTGCAGTCGGATCAGTAACCTCTGCATCGCCATAACTATGTCCGGCGAACACAGTGACCGATGTCTTGTTTCCGCTCTTATCATAAGCTGTCAGTGTGAGTTTCTTTGTTCCACGTTCCTTTATAACGGAAGAAATATCAAGCACATACTTTCCATCAGCCCCACATGTAAGTTCTTTTTCCTTACCATTTTCTACACGGACAGTCACTTTTGAAAGATTTTTATCCTTAATCGTTACTGTCTGATCTTCACAATAATTCTCTCCTGCTTTGATACCGCTTATCACTGGCTTTGTTTCATCTGCAACAATTCCATTTGTTGAAAGATAAGTTACGTTTTTTGCCTTATCGGTCACCTTCGCATAGATAACAAACTTTTCCTGTGGATTGATTGTAATCTCTGATGCATGCTTCTTATCCAGGGTAAGCTTTGTCCAGCTCTTTGCATCTAATGCAGCTAAGTCTGCATAATTAAGTTCTGCTTTTTTCTTTGTTGGAGCATATAGGTAGTAAGAAATACTATCTACACCGCTTCCTGCATCACTTCCGGTAAATTTTACCTTCTGTGCATCTTTGCAGAACAAATTGAATGTTACTTTATTCACCAGATTCTTCCATACATTCGTCTGAACCGTAATGGTCCCTTCCGGTGCAGTAATATCTGCCACACCTTCTACTGTAATCTTCTGATCCTCTTTCATCTGGCTGATCGCATAGCTGCCATCCGCATTCAGATCGATTGCTTTTCCATTCAACTTCACCGCAAAGTTTTCTGTCTTAGAATATCCCTTTGCAAGTTCAAAACAAAGCGAAGCATTTTCTAACCAGTTTCCTTCCTTTTTATCTGTGCTGATCGAATATCCAACCTGCTTCTTTGCCTCTGGCAGGGTGATGACAAGCTTTCTGCCGGAACGGATCATAACCGTTGTGGCTTCGGAAGCATTGTAGTTCTTCTTCGCAGCATAACGCACTTCATAAGTTCCATCTGCTAAGTTCATATCCGGATCAATAACATCCTGATATTCTGATCTTGTAGTTACGCCAGAACTAAAGTCTACCTTGCGGTACTGCATTGCAGTGGTAAGACCGGTAATCGTTCCGTCCCCTCTGCCAAGGATTGTCTCATTTTTTGCTGTAAGTATCGGCTTGTCCTGATCTGCATTCACAATCTGAAAGCCTGTACTTGTCCCGCTTTCATCTAATACATAGTTATGATTATCGATAGATACGGTTGCGGTATAACCTTCTCCGGCATCCTCCATTACTCCCGTTACAACCGGTTCTACCGTATCCCCTGCAAGTACTCCATTGACGCTTGCTGCCGGTGCCTGCGGATGTCCATTATAAGTAAGTGTCGTATTTGTCCAGGAAACGGAAAGCTCCTTCGGCGCGATTGTAAATGTTCCAACATTCGCAAAAGCTACGTCATACACGCTTCCGGAAGGTGCTGTATATGTTCCGCTGATCTCATAGCTTCCAACGTTTTCGCCATGGGTTCTTGTCAGTGTAATTCCCGTCAATTCATATCCTTCAAGCAATCCATCGACTACTGTATAGGTAAGTTCAGGATCCTTATCTCCATATGTTTTGGAAACATCCTGAATTGCAACGGTAACTGTCTTTTCGGTAATGGTGGCATTCAGATCACCATATGCTGTATAATAACCATCTTTTTCAATCTTATAATAAATCGTATTGGTTCCCATTTCCGTAAAAGAATATGGTTCGCTGCGATAAGGACCGGCTAAGGACTCGCTGTAGCTTACCACCGCACCTTCTACTGCTGTCTCTGCCTTGACTACATGAGGTGTTCCATCGTACTCCTGATCAAAATACTCTGTTTCTACAATGTCTGTAAACATCCGCATCGTCTTAACTATCACACCGGTAGATACGCAGGATGCCAGAGAAGAACCTGTTGCAGCAGTCCTCGTCTGCACCTGATACTCGGTTCCTTCTGTCAGTCCATCAAAAAGGACTTCTCCACTTGCATCCGGTTTCTTCCAGGTACGTCCGCCATCAATCGTATATTCCTGACCTTTTACGCCTTTCACCCGGATGCTGTTGGTCGTTGTCGTTACATCACTTGTCGTGATCTCTGTCGGAGCTGAATTATCCGGGTTCGGTACATTCGGATCATCCGGTGCACCCGGTCTTGCCGGAATTATAATCTTTGCCGGCTCATAGGTTGTATCTCCCTGTGCTTCCTTCTGGATCGTAAGGGTAGATCCGTACCATTCCTCCATCAGCTTGACGCCA
>OBLI01001714.1_pt1 | contig 20549 bp, 18 predicted proteins | sample 1519701 | NCBI WGS metagenome assembly OBLI01 (sample SAMEA3663005, study PRJEB22513) | pig gut metagenome | biome: pig gut; feature: pig-associated habitat; material: faeces | place: France | collected 2012
TTTGATTTTAACAGTACAAAAATTGAACTTCCTGACATTGCTAAAGTTACCGAATTCTTGCGCGCAATGCAATTTTATAGTTTTTTGAAAAATATTGAATATATTTTAAAACTATTCGCAAAAGATATTGAAATCCCTGAAATAGAAACTCAAACAATCAAAAACGATACTCCAAAAGTAGAAATTTCTCAAAATACTAACGGACAGCTTGGGTTATTTGCGCAAGCTGTTCAAGCAGAAGTTAATAAAACCGATATTGAGTATAATTCTAAAATAATCACTGATTCTCAAGATTTGTGTGAATTGATTGAAATTTTGAGTGGTAAAAAGGTTATTTCGTTTAAACTTCTGGCTGATTTTCAAAATGCTGTGAACTTCAAAATTTACGGTATTGCTCTTGGATTTAGGGATGATATTTCCTATCATAAGAATAAGCTTGTAACATTATCAGATTCAATGCCTGCGCAAACTTTTTATATTCCGATTCTGCATAATTTATCAAAACAGCTTGATTTGAAGTTCGTTTTAGCCAAATTGAAACCTATATTAGAAAATAATGATATTAAAAAGATAACACATGATGTGAAAATTGAAGAATGTATGCTTAATTTCTTTGATATTGACTTTTCTGGTGTTGTGTTTGACACTATGTTAGCAAGTTATATCAAAGATTCTAATGCAAATTCAGATTTTGATATACAATGTATGGAACAAATTAATCATATTTTACCGACAATTGTTTCTAATACTAAAAAATCATCACTTGCCGATAATGATGTTGACACAATGAAAAATTATAGCGGTGATGTGATGGCAAGTTTGTTTGAATTAACTCTATATTGGGTCAAACTTTTGGAAGATAAAGAATATGAAATTCTTACAGATATTGAGATTCCGCTAGCTTATGTACTTGCACAAATGGAAAGTAATGGCGTTTCTATTGATAAAAAATACTTAGATGAATTAACCAATGAATTTAATACAAAAACAAGTGCAATCGCTTCGCGTATATTTGAATTGGCAGGAGAAGAATTTAATATAAATTCGCCAAAACAGGTTGGGAATATTTTATTTGATAAAATGCAATTAAAATCTAAGAAAAAACGAGGAAAGGCAAAAAATTCAACAAGTGCTGAAGTCTTGACTGCATTAGCAGATGAATATGAGATTGCAAAGTTAATTTTAGATTATAGAAAGTATGCAAAATTAAAATCAACTTATACTGAGGCTCTACCTGCGTTAGTTTCTCCAATAGATGGACGAATACATACTTCTTACAATCAAACGGTTACAACAACAGGCAGATTGTCCTCATCTAATCCAAATTTGCAAAATATTCCAATAAGGACAGAGGAAGGCAACAAAATTCGTCAAGCATTTGTTCCGTCAGATAGCGCAAATTATTTGATTATGTCGGCGGATTATTCGCAAATCGAATTGAGATTATTAGCGCATGTTTCTGAAGATGAACACCTGATAGAAGCCTTTAATTCAGGTATTGATGTTCATACATTGACTGCATCAAAAGTTTTTGAAGTTCCGATTGAAGAAGTTACAAAAGAAATGCGTTATAAGGCAAAGGCTGTAAATTTTGGAATTGTATATGGACAAAGTAAATATGGTTTGGCAAAAGCTTTGAAAATTACGCCTGCCGAGGCTGAAAATTTTATCAATAAGTATTTTGAGACATATCCTAAAATTAATGAATATATGAGTAAGATGGTTGAACTTGTTGAAAAACAAGGATACGTCGAAACTATTTTTGGTCGTCGCAGATATTTAGATAATGAAATCAATAGTCCGAATGCAATGATTAGAGAGTTTGCAAAACGTGCTGCTATTAATCATCCAATGCAAGGTTCGGCATCAGACTTAATTAAGCTTGCAATGATTGATTTTTCTAAACGTTTGAAAGATAATAATTTGAAATCAAAATTAATTATTCAGGTTCATGATGAATTGGTTATAGAAACCGCAAAAGATGAGCTTGAACAAGTTAAGAGTTTAGTTTTAGAGTCAATGGAATTGGAACAACCTTTGCGAGTCCCACTATTGATTGATGTGAATGTAGGTGAATCATGGAAAGAATCATAAAATTATTTTCAGTGTGTTTAGTTTTAATTATGACATGCGCTCCTGCCATTTCTGCTGGAGAACAAATGAGTTTAAGCACGTTGATTACGGCTCAAAATGTTCAATTTGAAAACTGTACGAAAGTTTTTAATGCTGATAATGTGTCATTGTTTTATTTAACAATTGCAGCTATTAATGCAAACCGTTTCACTATTGATGAAATTCAGTCAAAATCCGGATACATTTTGTTTACGGCAGTAAATAAACAATTTTTGGCAAGTATTTCTAATGTCAATACGAATCAAGGATTGCTAAAAATTACTCCTGCTGATAATAATTATTATTTTCAACCTGGGATTGTTTTAAATATTTTCAAATATATTGAATTAAATTTATCTAAAAAACCTGTTGTTATAAATAAATAAGTTGATTAGTTCAAGTTTGAAAAAGCTGAATCAATGATATCAGGAATATTATAGTCGTTTGCGATATCTTCTGTTGTTAGCCAAATCAAATATTCAATATTCCCAGCGGGTCCTTTTATAGATGAATAGGTCAAGCCTTTTATTGAGTAGGCTAATGATTTTGCGCATTCTATAACGTTTTCTATGACTTCTTTGTGAATTTTAGGGTCTCTAACTACTCCGCCTTTTTCAACCTTATCTTTTCCTGCTTCAAATTGTGGTTTTATAAGGCAAATCATTTCGTGAAAGTTTGGGTTTAACAATGTTTTTAAGTTTGGCAAAACTTTAGTAAGTGAAATAAATGATAAATCGCTCACTAAAAGGTCTGCAACATCTTCTCCTTGTGCGTAAATATCATCAAATGTACATATTTTAAGGTTTGTTTTTTCGATTGTTTTAACTTTTTCATCTGAGCGAATTTTCCAATCAAGTTGTCCATACCCAACATCGACTGCGTAAACGAATTTTGCTCCATTTTGTAATAGGCAATCTGTAAATCCGCCAGTTGACGCTCCCGCATCAAAACAAACTCGATCTTTTATTATCGGATTGAATGTATCAATGGCTTTTTTTAGTTTGAATCCTCCACGTGATACGAATGGCATTGATTTAACTTCAATTTCGTATTCTTTTGCTAAATTTATTTGATAGCCTGATTTTGTTATATATTCATCATTAATTTTGACATGACCTGCCAAAATTGCAGCAGATGCTTTGCTTTTAGTATCAAAGTATCCTAAATCCGTTAAATATTTATCAAGTCTTTCTTTATTTTGCATTGAAGTTAAAAATCCTTTCAGCATTTGCTGTTGTTTGTCTTGCTACATCATCAGTAGAGATACCTCTCAACTTGGCAATTTCTAGGGCTACATATTTGACATAAGACGGTTGATTTTCGGTTCCTCTAAAAGGTACTGGCGTCAAATAAGGGTCGTCAGTTTCCAGTAGCAGATATTCCAGTGGAATTTCTTTTGCTACTTCTTTTGCCTTCACTGCGTTTTTAAAGGTTACAACACCGCCAAGAGCGATATATATACCCTCTTTTATACATTCTTTAACAAATTCAAGACTGCCTGAAAAACAGTGAAGTATTGCGATTGAATTTTTGTTGTATTTTTTTAGAATTTCCAGTGTGTCAAGGTGGGAGTCTCTTGAATGGATATTTAGCGGAAGGTTCATTTGGTTTGCAAATTCAATTTGTTTAATAAATATTTCTTTTTGCAAATCTTTAAAACTCTTATCCCAGTAATAATCCAGTCCAACTTCGCCAATACCAACGATTTTTTTGTTGTGCTTAATAATATCTTCCATTTGCGAAAGCGTCTTGTCGTTGAATGTTTTAGCCTCCTCCGGAAAAATTCCGACATATCCAAACAAGTTGTCGTATTTTTGAATAAAATTCTCAACTTCAAGCATATCTTCATTTGTACAAGAAGGTACAATTGTTATTATTCTATCATTTTGAGTGTTTTTTATAGCCTCATCTATGCTCGTATCTTTGAGCATATTTACGTGAGAATGTGTATTTATAATATACGGTGTTTCCATAAGTTTGATTATATCACATAAAATAACAGCCTACACGAGATTAGTGTAAGCTGTTGAAAATTCTTTAACTCGCCATTATATCAGCGGTTGATGTTGTATTGTATGGTATAAATTCAGTAACACCCGGTTTGACTTTTTTCAATACAAATCTTTCGCCTTTTAATGTTACCATTATTGTTTCTTTTCCATTGATATTTTCTATATGTAAGCGCGCATGCGGTTGAAGTTTATTTAATTCTACAGCTAAAGTATTTATTTCTTTTGCGAGTTCAGGCGATGGATTATGTTTGTAATCAATAAACAATTTATAATATTTTTGACCCATTGATTTATATTTTATTGTTTTTTGAGCACTTTCTATTTGGCTAAGCAAATAAGCCTCTTGTTTTGCATCAAAGTTTGGTCGTTTTCTCAATGTCGCAAGTTCTTGTTCAAGATGTGAAATTTCAAACTTGTTACCGCTAAGTTGAGCCAAAACTTCTTCTGCTCCAAATTCATATTGTGTAAAATCTCCGCCCAACCCCATGTTTCCACTTACGGTCTTGTATGACATGTTTCCATCTAAACATTCTAAAATGCCTTTAAATGAATTTATGGCTGTGGATTCATCAATATACCCAAGTTTTGCGACCTTATCAGCAGGCAAGTTTATCGCAGTTGTTGTACCGACTTTATATCTCAATTGGTGAGATTGTGCGTATTTGGTCAACATATCAAGTGCTTCTTCTTTTGATTGATATTGACTGATAAATTCTGGGTATTTATCAATTAATGGTTCTACAAGTTTTGTCAATTGTTTTTTATCAAGACCGTTTGAACCTATTTTGTAAATATTTTCTTGTGCCAATTTTGCAAAATCAGTTTTCATACCTGTAGACATCTTCGGAGGTTTTATTGTTGCGTTTCCAAAGATTGTTGTATCATAAGCAACCGTGTTGTTATCACCGGTTTGGATTTTATTTAGAAGATATTCTTTTGTTAATTGTTCTTTTTTAGTGAAAGTCAAAGTTTCTCTAATCAATGCTTCTTTTGCGTGTGTTGCCTCATGTTTTATTGTATTTGGCAAATCAAAAGCACCTTCTCGATAAGCGGTTTCATTGATTTCAATTGTGTGTTTCTGTGCGTAATATCCACCGCCAGTTTTGGCATCTTTTTTGACAATTTCAATTTTAGGTCTTAATTCTTCCGGTATTCCATATTGGTCAAAAGATTCTTTAGCCAATTTAGAAACTTCTTGACTGATTTCTTCAGTTGTCATTTTTGCTCTTTTGATACCTTCCGGAGTTTTGGCAAATTCTTCTTTTATATCAAAAGATTCTTTTGTTTGTTCTTTTTTCTTTACTATTATGTTTTTCAAATCTTGCAAACGCTCTTTTATAACAGGCTTTTTGAATTGATACATAAAAGCTTGTCTGCCTTCTTTGGTTGTGTAAAGTTTTAGACTTTCTTTAAACGATTTAAATAAAGTTAGTGATTTAACCTCATCTTTTATTTTTGAAATTTGTTCGACTGAAAGTTTTGTTGCTTTTGTTTCAGATAGTAATTGAGCTTCTTTAGTAACTCTTGCGCTTTGTCTCATACCAAGGGCAGTAAGGACTGTGTTTATTGTGCCTTGTCCGAGTCCTTCAAAATCTTTTTCTGCTTTGTCGTACTCTCCGCTAGCTGAGTGTTTAACTATGTTATAGGAGCTTTTGCCAAATTCATAAATTCCCATTGCTCCAAATACAATTGCTGTCGCTGGCGCTAAAATGGGAGCTACAGAACACGCTAGTGCGGTTGCTCCTACAACCCCAATTGTTGCAATTGGATGTTTAATGATTGCTGTGATTGGGCTAAGTAAACCTTTGCAAAAATTATTTGCTGCAACATTAGCATCAAATTCTCCATTATTTGTTTTATCAAAATTTCTGCGAGATGTAAAAGTCTGGAATGTTGCTTTGTTTTTTAGTTTTTGTGGAGTAATGTTGTAATTTTGTCTGACTTGATAGCCGTTATTTATTTCTAATACCATGTTTTCCCTAAATTTTTCCCTACTCTATTATAAAAACATAAACATAAATAAAATTGCTAGAGTAAAGGTTTATAATTGATATTGGCTAGTATTTTATAATAAATTCCTAGTTTATTTTTTCGTTCAAACTGGCTCTGACTGAACTGTTCAGATTAAAAGCCAACCTCCTAAAATTTAGGAGGTTGGAGAAGATTTGATTAGTATCTTTCTAAATATCTGTCTAGTTCCCATTGTGAAACGTATGTTCTGAAGGAATCCCATTCTTTTTTCTTCGCAGTCATAAATTCTGAGAAAATGTGATCTCCTAGTGCAGCTTTTGCAACCAAAGATTTATCCATTTGTTCAAGTGCTTCATACAAACTGCCTGGAAGAGAGTCAATTCTTTGTTTTTTACGTTCTTTTGTAGTTAATTTGTAGATATTGCTTTCAACAGGAGCAGGTGGGTCAATTTGGTTTCTAATACCGTCTAGGCAAGCTTCCAAGATTGCCGCAAATGCCAAATATGGGTTACAAGCAGGATCAGGTGATCTTAATTCAACCCTTGTTGAAATACCTCTTTTGGCAGGAACTCTTAATAACGCACTTCTGTTAGCCAATGACCAAGCCAGATATACTGGAGCTTCATATCCAGGAACTAAACGTTTGTAGCTGTTTACAACAGGGTTAGTGATAGCTGTGATGCTTTTCACGTGTTTTAGCATACCACCGATAGCGAATTTGGCAGTTTCTGAAAGTTGATATTCTGCTTTTTCGTCGAAAAAAGCGTTTTTGCCATCTTTAAATAATGATACGTTACAGTGCATCCCAGAACCATTGATACCAAAAATCGGTTTTGGCATAAATGTTGCATGTAAATTGTGTTTAGCTGCGATTGCTTTAACTGCGATTCTGAAGGTTGTAACGTTGTCTGCTGCTGTTAATATATCCGCATATCTAAAGTCTATTTCGTGCTGACCATCTGCAACTTCGTGGTGAGATGCCTCAATGTCAAATCCCATTTCTTGCAGTGTTAAAACGATATCAGAACGTACATCTTCTCCTAAATCTTCAGGTCCAACATCGTAATAACCAGCTCTATCTTGAGTTTCAGTTGTAACATTTCCATCTTTATCTTTTGAGAACAAGAAAAATTCAGCTTCAGGACCGATGTTCATTGAAAAACCCATTTTTTCTGCAGCTTCCATGACTCTTTTTAAGTTGCATCTTGGGCAACCTTCAAATGGTGTTCCATCAGCATTGTAGATGTCACAAATAAGTCTTGCAGCATTAATGCCACTGTTTTCTCTCCAAGGTAGGATTTGGAAACTATTGATATCAGGGTAGAAGAACATATCTGAGGTTTCAATACTTCTAAAACCTTTAATAGATGAACCGTCAAGCATTATTTCGTTATTTAAAACTTTATCTATTTGTTCTGACGGAACGGACATATTTTTGACCTGACCATTGATGTCAACGAATTGTAATTTGATAAATTTAACGTTTTGTTCTTTGATAATCTTTTTAATTTCGGCTTTGTCGTATACTTTTCCATCTAATCTTACGTGTTTGAACTCTGTCATACTAACCTCTTTCTCTCTGTCTCAAATTTGAATTTAGATTACTTTACAAATATAAAAAGTTTTTCGTAAAAGGTCAAGTTTTTTCTTGTAAAGATTATATAAAGAGGGTTTAGCACAAATTTGAAACTTTTTATATTGCAACGGATTTTTTTCTAAAATTTGAATTATTTCAATACTTTTTCAAGAAAAAAGTCTGTTTCTATTTGTGAAAACTAAAAACAAACTTTTTTTCTTGGATATTAAATTTTTAAGAAACGTTACAAAACTAGTGAATTTCACTGATTTTGTTATTCTCATCAACGATAACAATTGTTGGCTTGAATGTTTCCAATTCTTTTTCTTCAAATTGACCGTACGTAACGATAATTACTTTATCTCCAGGTTGAACTTTTCTTGCTGCTGCTCCGTTTAGACAAATTTGCCCCGAATTAGCTTTACCTTTTATTACGTATGTTTGAAATCTTTCACCGTTATTAACATCAAGAATTTCAACTTTTTGCCACTCTCTGATATTTGCAGCTTTTAATAATGTTTCGTCAATTGTGATTGAGCCAACATAGTTAAGATTTGCATCAGTAACTGTTGCTCGGTGTATTTTTGAATGTAAAAATTCTAATAACATATTTTCATACCTCTTGTCATTTTGTTTTTTATTTAATAGCTTTTACTGCGTCAATAACTTGTTTTATAGCAACTTCAGGTTTCATTGCAACTTTTTCGCCAGTAGCTCTTGTTACAAATTCAACATTCCCTTCAGTAATAGTTTTTCCGACTGTAATTCTGAATGGAAAACCGATTAAATCAGCATCTTTAAATTTAACACCAGGTCTTTCGTCCCTATCATCAATTACAGCTTCAACTCCGTTAGCTAAAAGTTCTTCATAGATTTTGTTAGCTGTTGTCATTTGAAGTTCGTCTTTTGTGCTTACTGGAACAATTGTAACGTGGTATGGTGCGATAGCTAAAGGCCATTTTATTCCCCAGTCATCGTGGTGAGCCTCAACGGCCGCAGCAGCTGTTCTCGAAATACCGATACCATAGCATCCCATAATATATGGTTTGGTTTTTCCGTCAGCATCTAAGTATACGGCATTCATTGGTTTTGAATATTTAGTTCCAAGTTGGAATATATTACCGACTTCAATACCTCTTGTTACCTTTAACGGTTTGCCACATTGAGGACATAATTCGCCAGCTTCAACAAGTCTGATATCTTCATATTTAATTTCATTAAGTCCTAAATCTTCAAGATTTGCGCCAACCTGATGTTTGTCAGTTTCGTTAATGCCAACAACAAAATTTTTCATATCTTTGACTGTGTTATCTGCAATAATTGTGATATTTTTCATACCTTTAGGACCGATAAACCCTGCAACTGCGTTAAATCCTTGTTGTTTCATCAATTCTTGAATTTCAGCAGATGTTGCAATCCTTATATCAATTCCGCCAACGGCATTCATTAATTTTGTTTCTTCAACAGTTTTGTCAGCTCTGATTAGCGCAATAATCGGTTTTTTATCAACAATATAAACCAATGATTTCAAAATCAAGGTTGAAGGAATTTTCAAAAATGCTGATAATTCATCAATTGAATGAGTATTAGGAGTATCAATTATTTCAGTTTTGTTGAAATACTCTTTGCCATCAACTACTGCAGGAGGTAGTGTTGAAACTGCGTGATTTGAGTTTGCAGAATAATCACAATCATCACAATAGAATACGTCATTTTCGCCGGCATCAGTATCTGTAATTACCATAAATTCGTGAGAAACACTTCCGCCGATTGCGCCTGAATCCGATTGAACCATTTTTGTATTCAATCCACATCTTTTGAATATTTTATTATAAGCTTGTGCCATATTTTCATATTCTTTTTCTAATTCTTCTTGAGATGTTCCAAAGCTGTAACCATCTTTCATAATGAATTCTCTACCTCTTAACAAACCAAAACGAGGTCTTACTTCATCTCTAAATTTCAATTGGATTTGGTAAAGGTTTGTTGGTAGTTGTTTGTATGATTTGAGAATATCGCGTGCAATTGATGTTATGATTTCTTCGTGAGTTGGTCCAAGACACATTTCTCTGTTGTGTCTGTCTTTCATTCTCATCAATTCTTTGCCGTAAACTTCCCATCTGCCTGATTCAATCCACAATTCTTTTGGCTGAACAAATGGCATAGAAAGTTCTTGAGCGCCTGCGCTGTTCATCTCTTCTCTAACGATGTTTTCAACTTTTTGTAAAACTCTCCACATCAATGGCAAATAGCTGTACACTCCTGATGTAAGTTTTTTTATATAACCTGCTCTAGCAAGCATTTTGTGAGAAATTACTTCCGCATCAGACGGAAATTCTCTCAATGTTTGCACAAATAAGTTTGACATTTTCATAATTAAATTCCCTCATCAATTTATTCTTTTAATGACTTTATTCTAGCACAAACAAAAAACAAAGAGGGTATTGTTGTCTTTTTTACTTGTTCAGGGTGACAGTTTATTTTTTCTTTTTAGTCCGTAGGTCGGCATTGCTATGCCAACAACATAATATCTGAGATTATTTAATACGCTTAATTTCTTCTCTCGCTTTAGCTACAGGAATGGACAGAGTTTGGTGGTTTTTTATTGCATTTTCAAAATAGGTTGAACTGTTTTCTTCATCTCCAGCTTTTTTAAATACAATTGACGCAAGAAAATCTAAATCGCCGGTTTCTTCACATTCAGATAACGCAGTTTTGATTGTTTCTATTGCATTATTAAAATCATTTTCTTTTAGTTGTAATTTTGTTAATATTTTGTATGCTTCAATATCATAAGGATTCATTTCAAGTGTTTTGCGCAAAAAATATTCCGCATTTTGCATGTCATTTTCTTCGTAGTATAGTACTGCAATGTTGTAATAAGCCCAACTGTAATTGGGTGAAAGTTCAATTACTTTTTCAAATTTTTCTTTGGCTGAATCCGAATCACCTAATTCTTTGAATATGTTTCCAAGATAAAAATGCGCATATAAATCTTCGTCATTAATATCTATTGTTTTTTGAAAATTTTCAATTGCGTTTATATAGTCTTTTTGTTTAAAATATACAAGTCCTAAGTTAAAGTATGTATTAGAATCGTTTGGATCGTTTTCAATTATCTTATTGAAACATTCGATTGCTTTACTAAATTCTTTCAATTCTGTATAAACAAGTCCAAGATTATAAATGGCATCGAAAGACTTTGGTTCAAGTTCGATAGCTTTTTCATAAGCTTCTTTTGCTTTTGAAAATTGTTTCATTTTTTCATAAACAATACCAAGATTATAGAAAATTCCTTCGTCGTAGCTGAATTTTTTTGACAGAAAAAGCAAATGCTGAAGAGCTTCTTCATTAAATCCACAATCCATAAGAAGAACAGCAAGTTCTCTTCTGATTTGAAAATCTTCAGGGTCTTGCTGAATCAATCTTTGTAATTCTTCTATTTTATCAAGTTTTGACATTGTTTATATAACCGGAACATCAATAGGGTCAACAAGTATAACCTTTAGAACTTCGTCTTTGTAAAGTTTTACGTGTGCACCTTTTTTAATCATATCAGCGATACTTCCATATACAAAATAACCTGCAGTTCCAAATACTCCACCTAAAGCACTAACCGGAACAGTTACGTATTTCCATCCTGAGTCATTAGCAACATCTTCGCCCCAGCTGATTGCATTTTTAGTAATTCTACCGGATTTTGTGCAAGTTTGTTTCCACGCATCAGCATAGCCTTTTGTAGTTGTTAAGCCTCCGTCATAAGTCATATCACTTCTGCCAACAACATTTAGTGTTAGAGGAAGTTGTCTGCCATTTGGAGTTACAACATGGTCAAAGTTTAGGTACAAAATTGCACCTTTAGACATTCTTTTTGGTTGAACAATTCCTTGAATGTCTCCTCTAATAATTGAACCTGATGGCAAAATTACATCATCATCTGCTGTTTGGTCAGTTAGTAACATTGCAGAGAAACTGTTGCCTGACGTGTTTACGGATGAATCTAATCCGTTGAGCATTTTTAATTGAAATTCTGTACCTGCTGGTATTCTTTTGGTTTTTGCTTTTGCGTTAAATGGTGCAGCCATTGTAACTTGTGCTGCTAACAACATTGTAAAAATTATTCCTAAAATTCTAAATTTCTTCATAAATATCCCTCTTTTCTTTCAGTATTTAAACCGAAATTTTCTGTGGTTGTATTCTATCACATGTCTTGTCTTTTGTACAGTGTCATATATTATGAAGAATTGTAAAATCTAAAAAAAGAGCCCTTAATGGGCTCGGTCTAATTTAAGAATAGCTGGAAGTATGAAAAAGATTAATTATATTAAACAAAGTTTTTATGAATTTTAGTATTAGTCAGTGGGGCTATTTGTGAAGTTTTATATATGGTTTGAAAAATTGTTTTGTGTATAGTAATATTTCTATATTCAATTATAGTCAGACGAAAGGGTGAAATATATGGAAATTTTAAATAAGGCAGATATTGGTGTATTTGGGGGGTCAGGCTTTTACAGCTTTTTGGAGAATATTGAAGAAGTAAAAGTTGATACACCTTATGGGGAAACCAGTGACAGCGTATTTATCGGAAAGATTGGAAATCATAGGGTAGCATTTATGCCAAGACACGGCAGAAATCATTCTATTCCACCACATTTGGTTAACTTCAGAGCTAATGTTTGGGCAATGAAACATTTAGGTTGTAAAAGAGTTATTTCACCTTGTGCAGCAGGCAGTCTGCAAAAAGAAGTTAAACCTGGTGATTTTGTAATTTGTGACCAATTTGTAGATTGGACAGATGGCAGAAAAACAACATTCTTTGAAGGGCCTGTTGTTCAGCACCCATCTCCAGCTGATCCTTATTGTCCGGAACTTAGAAAAGCTGCAATTGAAACAGGTAAAAAACTTGGTATCAATATTCATGATCATGGTACTGTAGTTGTAATCAACGGTCCTAGATTTTCTACTAAATCAGAATCAGCATTCTTCACAAGACAAGGTTGGGAAGTTATCAATATGACAGCATATCCTGAGGCTTACTTGGTTAAAGAATTGGATATGTGTCCGTTGAATATTTCACTTATTACAGACTATGATGCAGGTCTTGTTGGTGATGTTCCTCCGGTATCACACGAGGCTGTAATGGAAGTATTTAACAACAATGTTGCTAATTTGAAATCATTGTTATTCACAATGATTGAAAATCTTCCTGATGAAGTTCAGGGTTGTGAATGTGCGAATACTACTAAATTAGACATTTAGTGTTGAGGCAATATGGCTAATTTTATTTTATTTTTAAACAGATTAATAAATTTGTATCTATATTTTATAGTAGGTGCCTGTGTTTTATCATGGGTGCCTAATATAAATCCGAATTATCCGCTGTTTCATTATATTTTCAATCTTGCGGGATTTTATATACTACCGCCATTTATGGGGATGAATTTCTCACCGGCATTGGTTATGGTAGTTTGTGCGATTATTATTGCAGGATTAGAAAAAATATATAGTAAATATTATGCGGATAAAGAGCCGAAAATTATAGTGGTTTCACCTGAAGAATTTTTGGCAAAATTAACCCAACAAAAAGAAGAGGTCAAAAAAAATGATAGCGATAATGATAATAAAAGCGATAGCTAACTGTTTTTATGTATTTATGTGGATGATATTTGTAAGATGCCTTTTGACATGGTTTCCGAATGTTAATTGGAGCAATCCTATACTAAATGCGTTAAGGTCAGCTGTTGATTTGTATTTAGACCTGTTTCGAAAAATTATTCCTCCAGTTGCTATGTTTGACTTATCGCCGATTGTAGCTTGCTTTGTGTTGGTTGTAATCAGAAATGCTATATTATATGGTGCAATATTTTTAATGAGTGCATTAGGTTTGGTAGGTTAGTTTGTTATGAAAATAGTAATCTTTGGAGCAACAGAAATTGGATGTCTTTTGGCAACAGAGTTTTTTGAAGACCATGACATTACAGTCATAGATAAGGAAGAAAACAGAACAGAAGAGTTTGACAAGCTTGATATTAGTTTTGTTCACGGTAATGCTACAGATATGAAGGTGTTAAAAGCTGCAGATGTAGTTAATGCAGATGTGTTTATTGCATGTACTGCGCTTGATGAAGCTAATATTGTTGCATGTCTTTCTGTTAAAAAGCTTAGTGGAATAAGAACAATTTGTTTCGTCTCAAGAGAAGAGTATCAAAACGTTATGGCACTTGACCATAATTAAGATTATTTGGGTGATTTTTTTATTGATTATGTAATTTGGCCGGAAGCTTTACTGACCCAAGAAATTTTCCGTATTGTGACTGTCGCTCATGCGCTGGATGTTGAAAATTTTGCAGATGGCAAGGCAAGATTACTTGAATACAAGGTTCGACCAAATTCTGTGATTGTCGGTAAAATGGTAAAAGATTGCGGATTCACCAAAGACACTATTATTGTTGGTATAAAACGTGATTCTTTGTTATTTATTCCAAACGGTCTTACTGAAATCAATGCTGATGACAAGTTAATATTTATGGGTACGTCTCACTCTTTAGACATTTTAGCAGGTACATTTTTCCATGAAAAAGAGCAAGTTAAATCTGCTGCAATTATCGGTGGAGGTAATGTTGGCTATATGTTAGCAAAAAGTCTTGAGGATATGAAGATTAAAACTAAAATCATTGAGAAAAATTATGAAAGATGTGAATTTCTGTCTCAAGAACTCGACAAAACTCTTGTGATAAATGGTGATGGTACAAATTTAAAACTTTTGGATGAAGAAGAAATAGGTTCATGTGATGTAGCTATTGCCGTAACAAATAACGATGAACGAAATTTGCTATGTTCACTGTTAGTTAAACAACTTGGGGTAAAACGTGTAATAGCAAGGGTCTCAAAAGTTTTGAATATTCCACTGTTTGAAAAAGTCGGAATTGATGTTGCGGTTTCTCCTAAGACATCTGCAATAAATGAAGTTCGTAATGATATAGATGAGACCAATGTTGACATTTTGGCAACAGTGGAACAGGGTGAGGCAGAAGTTTTGGAAATTCTTGTTCATGGTGAATTTAACGATAAGAAAATTATGGATTTGAGATTTCCTGCTCCTGCAATTGTAGGTATTATCCAACGTCGTGCTAATGTGATTATTCCAAAAGGGGATACTGTATTAAAAACGCATGATATTTTGATTATCTTTACAAAAGCAGAGCATGTGGATGAAGTTAAAGAGTATTTTAAGGTAATATAAGGGTATGCGATTAAGCTATATTTCAAGTGCATTGAGTTTGATTTTGAAAGATATTGGTATTGTTGCCTTTATTCCGATTTTTGTTGCGCTTTTTTACCACGAGCATCATGCTATTTTACCTTTTACAACAGCCGGTTTTTTGTCTCTATTTTTAGGGATGTTACTCAAAAAAGTTACCAAAAATATCAGTTCTGATTCTTTAAATGATATCAAACGTTCTGAGGCATTGATGGTAGTAACTTTGTCTTGGGTGTCATTTGGCTTTATTGCAGCTATTCCGTATTTGTTCTATGGATTTAGTTTTACGGATTCTTTGTTTGAGGCGGTTTCAGGCATAACGACAACAGGTGCTACAATATTTGAAAGTTATGCTTATCCACATTCTCTGTTGTTTTGGCGTTCCTTCACCCAATGGTTAGGGGGTATGGGAATTATAGTCTTATTCGTTGCAATTTTGCCGCAATTTGCAGTAGCTGGGCGTCAAATGTTTTTTGCAGAAGCGCCCGGACCGACAGAAGATAAATTTACTCCAAGAATTAGAAATACCGCGTCTGCGTTGTGGATAATTTATGCAGGTTTAACTTTAGTTTGTGGAGTTTGCTTGTGGCTTGCAGGCATGCATCCGTTTGATTCGATTTGTAACTCTATGTCTACACTTTCTGCTGGGGGCTTTTCTCCTAATTCGTTAAGTATATACGGCTATCACTCAAATTTGATAAACTGGATTATTATAATTTTTATGTTTATTGCCGGCTCAAGTTTTGTATTGCAGTCGCGTGTTGTTACAAAACGTAAGCTTTCTTTGTTTTGGAAAAGTGAAGAATTTAAAGTTTATGCAATTTCAATGCTTGTGTTATCAGGGCTTCTTTGCCTTGCGTTATGTCTAAAACAGCATTATTCGTTTTTCCATTCTATTACGGCATCTTTTTATCAGGTTTTGACCTTAGCAACTTCAACAGGTAGTGCCAGTGAAGATTTTTCTTTGTGGTCTTATGATGCAAAAGTCTTTTTGTTTTTGACAATGTTTATCAGTTCATGTTCTGGGTCTGCAGGTGGCGGTTTAAAAATCACTCGTTGGATTTTGATTTTTAAATATATGAAAAATGAACTATATAAGATTCTTCATCCAAAAGCCGTTTTATCTGTAAAAATAGATAATAAGGTCGTAGCACCTGACGTATTAAGACAGACTGTATTTTTTGCATTTTGTTTCTTTGGAATGTGGGTGCTGTCAGCAGTAATCCTGACTGTAGCGGAGCAAGACAGTCTTATTGGTTTAAGTTCTGCAATATCTTCAATAGGTGATATAGGTCCTGCATTAGAACCTGCAATTGGTCCGTTGGGTAGCTATGCGCATTTGAGAGATATTTCAAAACTTATTTTAATTTTAAATATGCTTGTTGGTCGTTTAGAAATTATCCCATTCCTAGTATTGTTCCATAAGGATTTTTGGAGCATTAAAAAATAGTTTCAGAATCAATGTTTTGGTATTTTTCTATGTCATCAAAATTAAAAATGGCATTTATTATGAATATGGGGAGTAGATTAGTTACAAAAGAAAAAACTGGATTTACATTGGCAGAGATCTTAATCACGCTTGGTATTATAGGGGTAGTTGCCGCAGTGACAATCTTAAAGGTGGACTAGTGAGTCCACCCTACTACTATCCGTTTGAATTTAGTCATGCTGAACTTGTTTCAGCATCTCAAATAAAACGTATTAGTATTATGTGAAATTTGTTATATAAGAGACCATGAAACGAGTTCAGGGTGACATTGTTGTTTTTTAAGTTTTTAAAATGTCATTGTCGCTAAGTAATAAAAAGCAAGTTTTAAAATTAAAACTTGCCAGACATAAAATGTTTTAGGGATATATTTAAGTTTTTGAGGTTTAAATATCTATTTGATTGCTGAAGTCAAACGCTCGTCGATTTTTCGGTCAATCTTTTTGAGCATTTTCTTCATTCTTAGGTTATTGCTATCAATAACAGGGTCTGTATACATATCTCTTCTGTACTTTTTGTACATCTGAATTTCTCTATCTTTGATATTTTGTTTTATTAATACTTTTTCATCTTCTTCTGATATATCTTTAGAAACTTTGAAAATTACACAGAACAAAGCCAACACAAATGTTACCCAAAGAACTTTTTCAACAGGAACAGTTTCACCAACAATTGTTGTTTCTCCTGTAATCGGTTCCATCATAACAGTTGAATTTTTGATATCATCAGCTTTAACATGGATTCTCAATTTGTTTGGTGCAGTATTTTCAACAACCAAACTGTCAATGCTGTTTGTACCTTTATAGATGGCATTAACTGTTTCGGATGAAGATACTCCTCTTAAATCTAATATCAATTCATCTTCTGATGGTGCTTTTTTTGCGACTTTTGCAATGCTGTCAGTTCCGAGGATGATATTATATCCTGAATTGTTTTTTTCTAATGTAATTGTGTGCAAATGATTTTCAGCCGCACTCGCAGCCAAGTTTGAGAACATAAATGAAATTAAGAATGTGAATATTAAAAATAATCTTTTCAATTCTCTTACCTCCCTAATCTACACATATATACTACAATCTTTATTTAGCATGTGCATCAACCTTTGGATTTAGACATGGGGGTCGAAATATATATTAACTTTTGTAACGAAAAATATACATGCTGAAATTAGATAAATTTGAAAAACTTTATATTAGTGTAAAGAATATGAGATATTAGGAGACAGAGATGATATTATTATTCGGAGACAAGGCAACAAAGACAGCAGCTACTAATAAAAGTTCTAATGTTAAAAAGAATAATCCGGTTGAAAACTCAGGTATTTTAGCAATGGGTTTGGGTAATGCAAAGAGTTTGTTGACTGTTGGTGAATATGACACTTATGTTTCATCTAATCCTACAGCTGTTGATTATGCAATGTATGCAAACGAAAGTTTTACAGATTCAGACTCAGGTTTTATGAGTGATTTTTCAGCAGCGGTAGCAGTTCTTGGTGATTGCGGATTTTCTGCAGCAGGTGGAGTTGATTCTGGCGCCTCATTCAGCGGTTCATCTTGTGGAGGTTGCTCAGGTTCATTTTCTTCTATGGGTTAATAAAAAATTTAATATATGATGGATGATAATTTAAGGACGGATTTTTTATCTGTCCTTTTTTGTTAGAAAATTTTCTAATTTTTTATGAGAAATTTATGTTACAAAATCTTAATAAACCCCCTAAAAATCCTAAAGTTTCCAGTAAAAATGCCGATTATATGAATAAGAAAAGTTTTAAGGAAAACGAAAGGAACAAGCTTTACTATGGGAATGGCAGCATCACAAGCTAGATTATTAACAATCACAGCTAGATTGGCTGATAATGAGTTGAGGTCTCAAACTATCAACAATGCTAAAATGCGCTTATCAACTCAAAGTTCACAAGCTAGTGAAAACTACATCAACGCATTGAATAATGCTACAATGAAGTTCTCTAACTATGACGTGAATGGTGAAGCTGTCTCTCAAAATTTGACTTTCAATGCTTTGACAGCATACAGTTCATACAATACTCAATACGGTTTAGCTAACGCATCAGGTCAATTGTTGGTTAGCGAATCTGAAGCTGCTATGTTCAAAAATGCAGGTGGAAACTTGAACAAATATTTACAAGCTCATGGTTTGGAATACACAACTACTTATTTTGAAAATATTGGGGCTATGAAAAATGATGCATACCCAACACCTTTCAACAATATTAGCGTTGAAGATTTGAAATCTTACTATGAACAATACAGCAGTTTTGAATCATCATTAGAACTTCAAAACTTCCAATCAAGCTACAAAGCTTTTATTAAAGAAACTGCGAACTTAAATAAAGCAGTTAGCACTGCATTGAAAAGCTATTTAGTAAATAGCCCTGTAGATACATTAAATCTAGGACTTGATGGTGATAATATTAAAGTTGGAAATACTTATACTATTACTAGTTCAAGTATTGAATCTTTCAAAAATGCATTCAAAGGAACAAATTCTAACAACTACAATATCGACAAATTAAAAAATGAAGGATTAATTTCAGAAACTGATTATAATACTTTAAAAGCTAAAATTGATAGCATCAAATATACAGAAAGAACAATGCATAATGCAGATGGCTCTGACTCAAAAATTAATGGTATTCAAAGAGCAGATGCAATAGATTTGTCATCAACAGAGGATAAAGATGCAGGTACTATTACATATACAATTGACGGTGATATCCAAATTGTTGTTGATAAAGCAACAGGTAATGTTAAAAGTTGTGAATATACAACAGGCGGTCAAACTTCATCAGAATCTAAAACTAATGAAGAGGGGTCAATTGAGACAACTTCTTCAAGAACTTTAGGTTATGCAGTAAATGGAACATCTATCGATAAAGCTATTGAAGATGGTGTATCTTTCAAAAATTTTGTAAATAACTTATACTACAATGAAACTGTTGACTCAGAAACTTCAAACTCATTCTTTAGTTTGACAGGTGATGGTACCGAAGAAAGCCCATATCAAGCTTTTGAAGGTGGTATCTATAATAGCACAGATGCATCTGAAGTAAAAAAATATTACGATGATTTGGCTGATGATATTATCAACAGTATTATGAACAGTATAAATAAAGAGAAATTTGCACAAATCTTGATTGATAAAGCCGGTAAATCTAATGAACTTAAAGATATGGGTATTGATTTGAAAGCATATATCCCAGGTTTGGAGAATGTGACACTTGCACAACAATTAACAAACTACCAAACTGCAAAAGATACCTTTTTAGATACTATTTTTGATGGCGAATCTAAAAATCAAGTTGTTGAAGATTTGCAAAGCAATAAAGTAATTTCATACATTGATGAAAATGGCAAAGAACAAAAAGTTACAGTAACTCCTGAAAACTTGACTGACATTGATTTCATTCTTCAATATTTGAAACAATCAAATTTGACTCAATCAAACAGTTTCAATACAATTATCAAGCAACATATTGTTGAAACAATGATTGAAAACAATGGTACTCCAAAATATGCTTGGGTAGATTCTAACGATACATCCAATAAAGATAATGCTAATACAAAGGCTCAATGGTATACAAACTTGTTCAAAAGAATGCAACAAGGTTACAAAGCTATTGAAAATGGTTTGGCATCATCATCTCAATGGATGGAATACGCATTAGAAAGCGGTATCGTAACTTTGGAACAAGTTGACAAATCTTACAACTGGAACAGTTTAGATTACAAATCTTGTACAAAAATCACAGAAGAAACTGATGATGCAGCTGTTACAAAGGCCGAGGCTGAATATAACAGAGCAATGAACGATATTGAAGCAAAAGACAACATATATGATATTGAATTGAAAAATATTGATACTGAACACACTTCATTGCAAACTGAATATGATGTTATTAAAGGTGTAATTTCTAAAAACATAGATAGAACTTTCAAATTTAACCAAAGTGCGTAATGAAAGTTAAGTTTTAAAGAAGTAGGTCGGCATAGCAATGCTGACCTTCTTTTTTATTGTCATTCAGAACGGGTTTCCACTACTGTCCAAAATAAAATTTATCTAAAAGAAAGCTGGATTGCTTCGCTATCGCTCGCAATGACGATATTGAAAATA
>OBLI01001715.1_pt1 | contig 20548 bp, 12 predicted proteins | sample 1519701 | NCBI WGS metagenome assembly OBLI01 (sample SAMEA3663005, study PRJEB22513) | pig gut metagenome | biome: pig gut; feature: pig-associated habitat; material: faeces | place: France | collected 2012
ATCTGCTTTTCTGAAAGAGAATACAGAAACTTACGACATAAAGTTTCAGACGCGCAAGACACTCAAGGTAAAAATTGAATTAGACACCGACCCGCCACTACATTTTTCAACAGAACAGAAACTGCTGTTCGAGCCTTATTCTTTTTCAGTGAATTGCTTTGTGCTTCCTGATTTGTTTGCCGGAAAGATGCATGCCTTGGTATATCGGGCTTGGCAAAGAAGGATAAAGGGGCGCGACTGGTATGATTTTGAGTGGTATGTAAGACATCGTGTGCCTCTGGACTTCAGGCATTTGAGCGAGAGAATACGGGAGTTTAATGGTTCCGACATATCAAAAGAAATGTTTTTGCAACAGTTAAGGGAGAAGTTGGGTAATACAGATATCAATCTTGTAAAACAGGATGTTCTGCCTTATGTTGATGATGCTCATGAACTGGATATTTGGTCAAACGACTATTTTTTACAGATAGCCGACATGGTAGAGTTTGCCCCTATATAGACAGAATGATGTACCTAAAAGTAGTTTCTTAATGAAATACGGTTTCAGATTCAGACATTTATCTTAACTCCAAGGAGTTGGCCCAAAGCGAAAAATTTAAAATAATATGGAAGAGGTTTTTATCAATACTATACAGGACTTCAACGACTACCAGGGGGTGGAGACGCTTCATCCATTGGTGAGCGTGGTGCATGTGGAGAACACGGAGCACATCCGGGAGTGTGTGATGCACTATGGCGTTTATGCCATCTATCTAAAGGAGAACAAGGGCTGCAAGCTCTCTTACGGCCGCACGCCCTATGACTTCGATGAGATGACCGTGACGAGCTTCGCCCCGGGGCAGGTTGTTAATGTTGAACCAAACCCCGATGTGCCTTTTGCCAAGTTCACAGCCTTGGTGTTCCATCCCGACCTTCTCAATCGCACCGCGTTAGGCAGGCAGATGAGCCGCTACGAGTTCTTCGGCTATTCCAGCACCGAGGCTCTCCATCTCTCCGCCCAGGAAGTGGAAGTCTTTCGGGGTGTGCTCACAATGATAGAACAGGAACTGCACCGGGCCATCGACAAGCATACCCGCGAACTTATCGTCTCCAACATAGAACTGTTGCTGAACTATTGTCTCCGCTTCTACGACCGCCAGTTCATCACCCGTGAGGAGATCAACCATTCAGTGGTAAGGAAATTCATAGAGTTGCTCGACGATTATATCACCACCAGAGCCCGTCGCGAGGGTCTTCCCACGGTAGCATGGTTTGCTGACAAGTGTTGTCTCTCAACCGGATACTTCGGCACATTGGTGAAGACAGAGACGGGGCGCGCAGCCAAGGACATCATCGCCGACAGTCTGCTCACACATGCCAAGCAGCTGCTGAACGATGACACACTCTCCATAACGATGATAAGCGATAGGCTGGGCTTTGAATATCCGCAGCATTTCGTCCGCTTCTTCAAGGCGCGTACAGGCAAGACGCCATCTGAATACAGGAAAGCGTCATAACGGATTTTTTCCCAGCGAAGGATAGAATCAAGAAGAAATGAATATCGGTGGTTACTGATTTGATTCTATTACTGTCCGGTAAACATTCTATAGCCCTTGCATAGTGGTCTTTATCAAATAACATCCCCCCTTCAGGCGAAGAATCATGCCAGAAGGGGGGATGTGCTGGTTATTTCCTTGTCAGTGTCATGCAGTCTATCTCGGGCAGCTCATCCCTGTCGTGATAGAGGCGCACGACATTGTTGCCTTTCCCGAGATGTATTGTCATCTTCACCTCGCCCCATTTCCCGTTGGTGTCAGCGAAGACGGCCTGTCCGGCTCCCTCGTTGACATTGACGAAAAAGTGCTGGCCTTCTGTGCGCGGATATCCCCAGCTTATCTGGCTCTTGGCTCCGGGCTTTGATTTGCAGCGTATGGTCATCTCGTATTCACCGCCCTCGTGGCTGTAGACATTACGCCACTGGAGGTCGTTGACAGCACGGCGTCCGAGGAGTATCGCCTTTGCTCCTCCTGAGCAGTCGTTGTCCTTCTCGTATGTTCCGGTATAGAGGGCCCATGGATTGCTGAGCTCCTGATAGCTGCTCAGATATGCTGTCTCTGCCTCATAGAGAGAGCGCTCAAGCCGCCTCGCCGCTGTCAGCTTGTATATGCGGCATCCGTGGGCAGGGACATCGCGGCTCAGTGTGCTGCCTGTGAGTGCGGCGTTCGCCTTGGCATACTTCCTGGCTTTCTTGCCAGTAATGACGAGATCCTTGTGGTCGTAGAGGTCACGCACTTGTGTCACACCCTCAAGCTGTATGTCGGCATAGTCAATGCTCACGCGCTTTGTGCTCTCTGTCGGGTTATAGAATGCGACAGCTCTTGTCGTGCCCTCAAGGGTCTCTATGTCCTTCACGAAGACGTATGTGGTGTCAGCCTTGTCATACTTGGCGACATAAGCCTGGAGCATAAGGGGGTCTTGGTTGAGGGCTATCAGTTCCTTGTTGCAGAGCAGGTCCATAGCCTCGGGCGAGAGTGTGCTCATGTCGCAGCCTATGAGCAGAGGCGATGCCATGATACACCACATGCCGAAATGTGTGCGGTCTTCCTCTGGAGTGAGTGTGCGCCCCACCTCAAGCATGTCCATATCGTTGTAGCGCCCGTCATAGCAGTAGGCAGAGAGATAGAGGCTCTGGTCGATGATGCCGCGTACAGAGGGCCATGAGCAGTTTATGTCGACACTCATGCGCCATGATGTCGCCACGTCGTGTACCCATGTTCCGGGATAGTCCCAGCGGCAGACATTGAGCCGTAATCCCTTCTTTCCCGTCTTCTCCATCGCCTTGGAGATGGCTGTATAACGCTCTTGGGGGTCGAGACAGTAGCGCTGGCGGTTCTGCGGAGCGTCGGCACCACAGAAGTCAACCTTTATGAAGTCGAAGTCGAGCTCCTTGAAGAAGAAGTCACAGTCCTGCTGGTCGTGGCGATAGAGGCCGACGTTGTTGGCTATGGTGTCGCCTCCGTAATAGTTGCCGCAGGTGTTGGCTCCGGCGTCTGAGTATATGCCGGCTTTCAGTCCGAGACGGTGGATATGGTCAACGACACCCCTCAGTCCGCGGGGGAAACGTACAGGGTGTATGAGCAGCTGTCCTGTCTTGGGGTCACGTCCGCCGAAGTATCCGTCGTCGATATTGATATACCTGTATCCCGCATCCTTCAGCGGTGTGCTTGCCATCACGTCGGCCTGCCGCATGATGATTGAGTCGCTGATGTTGAGGGCGAATGTGTTCCATGAGCTCCATCCCATAGTAGGAAGCTCTTTCTGCTGGGCCTCGGCTGTGAGGCAAATGGAAAATGCCAGTAGCAGTAATGATAGATTTTTTCTCATGAATGTTTATTGCTTGTCAGTTAATAGAATTAGCATTGTGGATGAGTAGGTGTATATATATTTTTTTTCAATTATTGTATTTCCAGTGGCTGTATTTCCAATGGATATTCAAACAAGGCTCAAAAGAAAAGCAAGCCTGAGCAAATGTCAAGGAGCAAAGCCACGGAGCGTCGCGGCTCTCCTTGCTCGACGATAATTGATTGTTACTATTGTAAGGTAATAGCTATATGATTGTTTCTATTGAAAGCAATAGTTATAGGATGCTTAACCAAACAGTCTTACCGGACAACGGTAAAGAGGTGGGGCATGTGTTTATCCCTCTATCTTCCACTCTCCGATAGTCCGCCTCTCGGAGTCGAAGCTGATGCCAACCTTGATGACGGGAAGGCCTGAGAGCGAGAAGCGTGAGGCATAGTCCTTCAGATTAATCTGCCTCATGGCAGCCTCGGCGCTCTTGTTCATCTTTAACTCAAAGAGATAGAGCCTGGTATTGGTACGCAGCACCATGTCTACACGTCCTGTCGGTGTGTGTATCTCCACGTCGGCGAAATAGTCTGAGACGAGTGTGAGGATTATGTAGAGCACCTGCTGGAAGTGTCCCTCGGAGCTGGCGTCGTTGCAGTAGGGTACGGTGCTGAGGAAGTTCTTCAAGAGTGACAGGGCGCCATCGATGTCGTCCTTTGCGAGACAGCGGGCGATGTTGCGTGCTGTGTTGTTCACAACAAGCGTGTTTGGCATGACGTATGACGGGACAAGGGCCTTTGTCAGACCAATGCGCACCTCATTGTTCGGAATGCCGAGTGTATAGCTTCTGAAAATCTCGTCGTAGTCCTTTATCGTGATGTATCCACTCTGGTACAACAGTGGCATGATAGTGGTCATACCCTCAGTAGGTGCATCGAAGTCGTCGGCTCCACCCTCCATCGAGCTGATGTCTGTTGGAACGGCATCGAACTTCCTTAGCATCTCGACAAGGTAGGTGGGAGTGCCTGAGGCGAACCAGTAGCTGTCCACCTTCTTCATGTTGAATGCCTGCAACAGGCTGAAGGGGTTGAATATATCAGCTGAGGGCCACGAGAAGTGATATCCATCATACTGTTTTGTCAATACGTCTATCGTGTTCTCCTTCGTCCATCCGTTCCTTTCTCCCAAAACCTCGATATAGTCCTGCATCTGTGTCAGGACCTCTTCTTTCGTTATACCGCATATGCCATCGAACTCTGCGTTCATGCTGATGTTTGTCAGGTTGTTCAGCTCGCTGAAGATGCTGAGCTGTGAGAACTTTGTGATGCCCGTGAGGAAGACAAACTGCAGGTAGGGATCGGAAGCCTTCAGTGGGGAATAGAAATTGCGCATCACATTGCGAAGGACGGGGAGTGTCTCCTCCTCATGAACGACATCGAGAAGGGGGGCGTCATACTCGTCGATGAGGATGACGACTTTCTTGCCGGTCTTGGTGTATGCTGCCTTGATCAATTCCGTGAACCGGTCGTTGTTGTCTGCAGCAGGCTGGGTTATGCCGTATAGCTCCTCGTATTCAGAAAGACGGTTACCAAGGTATCTCTCCAGCTGGTCCTTCTCCATGTGCTTGCCTGATGACATGTCGAACCTCAGGACAGGGTATTCTGTCCACTCCTTCTCCACGCTGTCTATGTAGAGCCCCTTGAAGAGTTCCCTGCGTCCCTCGAAGTATGCCTGAAGGGTAGAGACGAGCAGAGACTTGCCGAACCGCCTCGGCCGGCTCAGGAAGATGTAGCTTCCGAGATGTGTCATCCTCCATATATACTCTGTCTTGTCAATATAGAGATAGTCTCCATTGACTATTTTCTCGAATGTCTGTATGCCTACAGGCAGACGTTTCAGTTGATTCTTTTCCATATGGTCAGTCTTGATTTTCGTGCGGCGAATGCAGCATCTGTGGAGTCGTCTTATGCCGGGGGGAGGTCTTTATAATGCTTGGGGAGAGGTCTCTATAATACCGTGGAGACATCTCTATAATGCCGGGAGAGATTTCTCTATAAACTCCCACCTGCATCCCTGTTCTGTGCCACCGGCGGTTTCCATCCCCCTATTCCTCTATCTTCCACTCACCGATAGTCCGCCTCTCGGAGTCGAAGCTTATGCCAACCTTGATGACAGGGAGGCCTGAGAGCGAGAAGCGTGAGGCGTAGTCCTTCAGATTAATCTGCCTCATGGCAGCCTCGGCGCTCTTGTTCATCTTTAACTCGAAGAGATAGAGCCTGGTGTTGGTCCGCAGCACCATGTCTACACGTCCTGTCGGTGTGTGAACCTCAACGTCAATGCCGTTGAACTGTCCAAGGAGTGAGAATATGATATATAGCATCTGCTGATAATGACCCTCGCTGTTCGCATTGTCGCAGTAGGGAACGGTTAGAAGGTAATCCTGCAGCAATGTCAGGGCTCCGTCTATATCCTCCTTTCTCAAGGCGAGGCTCATCTTTGCCGCTGCTGTCATTCCACGCCCTGTCTTTGTTGTGGCGTAAAGAGGCAGGAGGCTGTTCATCAGTCCTATGCGCACCTCGTTGTTTGGTATGTCAAGTGTGTAGAGGCTGGTGTCCGGGTCATAGTCCTTGATTGTCACGTATCCGCTTTGGTAGAGAAGAGGTATGATGGTGACCATACCCTCCGTCGGGGCGTCAAACTCATGCGACAAGGCTTCCATATGGCTGATGTCTGAGGGCTCGACATGGAAACGCCGGAGCATCTCGACAAGATAGGTGGGAGTGCCTGAGGCGAACCAGTAGCTGGTGAACTCATGGTCCTGGAACGCATTGAGAAGGCTGTATGGATTGAAGACATCAGGAGAGCTCCATGAGAAGTGATACCCGTCGTATTGTCTCTTCAGCAGGTTAATCGTCTCATCGTGTGAGAAACCCCTGGCATTGGAAAAGTCGTCGATATAGTCAGACATCTGCGTTGCCATCTCTTCCATAGTGATGCCGCACACGGCAGCGTAGTCGGGACGCATTGAGATGTTCTTCAGGTTGTTCAGCTCGCTGAAGATGCTGAGCTGTGAGAACTTTGTGATGCCCGTGAGGAAGACAAACTGCAGGTAGGGATCGGAAGCCTTCAGTGGGGAATAGAAATTGCGCATCACATTGCGAAGGACGGGGAGTGTCTCCTCCTCATGAACGACATCGAGAAGGGGGGCGTCATACTCGTCGATGAGGATGACGACTTTCTTGCCGGTCTTGGTGTATGCTGCCTTGATCAATTCCGTGAACCGGTCGTTGTTGTCTGCAGCAGGCTGGGTTATGCCGTATAGCTCCTCGTATTCAGAAAGACGGTTACCAAGGTATCTCTCCAGCTGGTCCTTCTCCATGTGCTTGCCTGATGACATGTCGAACCTCAGGACAGGGTATTCTGTCCACTCCTTCTCCACGCTGTCTATGTAGAGCCCCTTGAAGAGTTCCCTGCGTCCCTCGAAGTATGCCTGAAGGGTAGAGACGAGCAGAGACTTGCCGAACCGCCTCGGCCGGCTCAGGAAGATGTAGCTTCCGAGATGTGTCATCCTCCATATATACTCTGTCTTGTCAATATAGAGATAGTCTCCATTGACTATTTTCTCGAATGTCTGTATGCCTACAGGCAGACGTTTCAGTTGATTCTTTTCCATATACTAATTTCATAGAAATGGTTTGTATGACCCGTCCATCAGTCATTTCACGGCAAAGATACGAAATAAAACTGCAACAAACAAGTGATAGGGTGAAAAAAATATGGTCTGCTGAGAGTGTGATTCTTTTCCCTGCCCAGCCGCTTGCCAGAGATTGTTTTATTTCGCGCTGAGCTCTATGCCTATCTTGATGAGGCCGAGCTTTATATCGTTGCTTATTGTCTTGACGGGCTGTCCCAATGAGCGTTTGTCCTTGTCGAGTATATTCTCGAATATATCCTTCTCCTCTGCTGGGATGATGTCTATCTGCATGATGCGGCGTGCGAGGCCCTCGTTGTAGAACCGGCTGCCCCTGTCGGCGAGCTTTGTCTCCTCTATACCGGCCAGCGTGTCGACACGCATCATGGTGCGTCCCGCTGTCTTGTCCTCCTCGGTGACAGAGACCAGGGCGTCGTCATCATGTGCTATGGAGGCGAAGATGAGCTTTGGGCCAGAGTGGCGTGTGTAGGATTTGCTGTCCTCAAACTTGAGTATCTCATTCATGGGGACCTTGGCGACATATCCGTTGTCGTAGGCCATCACGAGGTATCCGTTGGCATCCTCGTCATAGACGGCAAGTGTCAGCATTCCCGGCTCCCAGTTATAATCTGTTATCTTGCGGAACCTGTCCATATCGAGGAACTGGAGGTAGGCTATCGTAGGCCTGAAGTCTTCCCTGTACTCCTCACAGACATTGAAGCGTATCTGGCTTGTGGGTATCGTGTCGACAGCCGGCGGGGCGGGCTTTGTCTCCTTGGCCGGCTCCTTGACCTGTTCCTTGGCTGGCTCATTGGCTGGCTCATTGGCTTGTTCTCTCGCCTCTGGCTTATCATCGTGTGGGCTGTCGTGTGGGGCGAGGGCGGCTGCCGTTGTCTGCTGTGGCTGGGATATGAGGAGGCGCTCTGAGCTGTTATACTGGTAGAACTCCTGCTTGCTGAGCTTGCGCTTCGTGCTGCCTATGCGGACATACCACCAATCGTCGTACTGCACTCCATCCTTGTAGGGTGTCACCTTGACGATGCAGACGGGCTTGTCGTTGTCGGGATCGAAGCGCACGTCGACATGTGTCGCGGGGATTTTCCCGAAGGCGAGGACGACAGCGTCAGTTATGGTCCGCGCATACTTGTCCCTGTCGCCATTGAACTCGGCGTAGGCGAGGTCTGACTCCAGTCCGACACCCATGCCCGAGTCGTTCACACCGATATACAGTGTGCCGCCGTCGGTGTTCAGGAACGAGTCGATGACAGAGAGTATGACCTTCATCTGCTCCTGCATGTTGGGTATGTCGACTGTCTTGTCGGCAAAGTACACTATGCTTGTCTTGTACTCTGTCGTCTTGTCCTCTATGCCTGTGCCGTAGAGCTTCAGCCCTGACTCATATCCCTTCAGGCGCAGTGTCTGCTTTATGCGGTTCTGCACATCAGTGGCCTGGCTGTCCATGTTTGTCGCCGACATGAAGTTGTACGACAGCACGAGCGATGCCAGCTCACGTATGTCGTCGTCTGCATCACGCGAGCTCTCCCACAGGTCGCCATTATGCTCGGGCTTGCCGATGTAGCTGACTATCTGCAGCTGCCGGAACCTGTTCTGCAGCACGACATTGCTGCTGAAGAGGTCGGCGTTCATCTCCTCAAGCTGCATGACGCTCTCCTCGTCTATCCTGTCGTTTATGGCGAAATCGTGGAGCATGAGTATGATGTCCATGCGTCCCTTGTAGTATGCCGCCTGCTCCTCCCATCCTATCAGCAGCGAGAGCATGCGTGCGAATCCGAGGTAGTTGTACGCCTTGATATACTCGTCGTCTGTGTTGTCGAGCGTGGAGATGCGGTCGATAATGTATATCAGCTGGCGGACATAGGAGACATCGAGGATGCGGTCGGTCTCAACATTCTCCTCCGTCCCGTCAGCGGCAGAGTCCATCTCCCGCTCGGCGAGCGCTTCCATGAGGAAGCGGAACGACTCGTTGAGGTTGAAGCGCTGGTTGACGACATAGTTGACCTTCGCCTCGATATGGAATGACTGTGGCGAGGCGCCTATCAGCCGTGCCGAGATGATATCGCCCTGCTTGAGGCCGGAGATATCCTCCAGACCCATTATCGAGACGCTGATGCCCTCTTTCGTCACACCGGGGAGGAAACCGGAGTTGCGCATCTGGTTGAACGCCACCCAGCATATCACATCCTCGTCATCATCATAGAACTCTCCTGCCCGACGCTTTATCTCGTCGAACATGGAGAAGTGGTACTCGCCGTCCTCGGCCTCGGTTATCGTGGCCTTGAAGATGAGCCTGTTGCCCTTCTCGGAGATGAAATGGCGCACAGAGGGCGACTGGATATTGTATGGCACGATGTCACGGATGTATATATACCCCTCGTCGCCTGAGCCGTCCTCTACCGTGCAGTAGAACTTCTGCGGGTTGTTGGCGTCCTGCCTGGCGATTGATATCTCCACCGTCTCGCCTATCTTGCGGCTCTTGCGCATGTTCCTTACCGTGCTCTCTGTCTTACCCGTCTCGAAGAGGTCACGCTCTATGTCCGTCCACAGCTCCTTGTAGTACATGATGCCCTTCTTGGCGAAGATGTTTCCCTTCTCCACCCTGTGGCCAAGCATGACCTGGAGATTGTTCCACAGCGACAGCCTCGACGGCAGGGCGGGCTTGGTGTTGATGTCAGTAGTGCTCAGCTCTATGCCCCTGTCTGAGACAGTGAGGCGGACATTGTTATGCGTGTATGTGCTGATGGTGTCAATTTCCTCCTTCAATGACGCGGCCTTGTTCGAGATGAAGAAGTTGAACCTGTCACACCCCACAGTGCTCAGGTTATACGCCGGCAGCTCATAGCGTGAGCTGACAAGATTGAAGAGGCCAAGATTGACAATGTCTATCGGGTTGGACATCTTCGTGTGAGACACGAGGGTGCATAGGCGCGAGGCATTGAGCCTGTAGTCTATGATATCCGTATCGCCAGCGTTGGCGTCATGGAGAAGCATCTGGATGGACAACGCCTGGATAGTATTGTACAGGAGCATGGTATTGTCCCTCATATTGTCTATCACCTTCTCGTTGCCCGAGACATAAAGCTCGAGCACCTGGAGCAGTGCCGTGCGGAATGGCTCCTTCTTCCACTGGCTTATGTCACGCTCCTTGATGACTGCGAACATCCTCTCGATGTTGTCATTCATGAGCGACGGGGCGAGGACAAAGAGGCTGGAGAGAATGTTGAACGTCTTGCGCGGATGGTAGACATAGCCCGACATCCTCAGCTTACCAAGCAAGCTGTCGATAAACTCCTGGGCTCCGGCTGACTCGGAGCTCTCCTCCATCATCTCCTTCGCCACGATATAATTCCCTGTCAGCTCTATTATCGTCGTGAACCTCTCCTGGAACACCTCACGCTCCGAGGGTCCCGAGCTGTCCAGCAGCCTCGACATCTCAAGCATGCTCCTGCAGTCCGACTTAATCTGGCAGAGGTCCTGCTGCATCTCCATCATCACCTGTATCCACTGGTGGCACTGGCGGTCGAACGAAAGATCATTGCTGTCGGCAAGGACAAGCTTGACAAAATCGCGGATAGGCCACATCACGCCCATCTCGCCAAGAATCTCTGTCAAGACCCTCTCGTCGACCTTGTTCTCCTTATGGTCTATATCGTCATAGTCAAGCAGCATGACCCTCGGATGCAACCCCGAGGCCGACAGTATCTTGCAGCGCAGTGTCTGCCCCTTGGAAAGCCTCATGTTGTCCGTATTCTGGAGATACGTCACCGTCTGCTCGTCCTGAAGCTCACAATAGCTCTGGAACACACTCTTCACCTTGAAGTCGACAATCTCACCAACGGTATATTCTTTCATCTGACCCATATATCAATAAAAATATTGCAGTTGTTCTTGTACGATATAAAAAAAACAAAACTAAAAAAACTTCTCCCAGGCAGATGCCTGCCCACAGGCTGCCGGGCTAAACACGGGAACGCCCCATGAACCTGCCCACAGACTGCCGGGCTAAACACGGGGACGCCCCATGAGCCTTCCCCCCGGCTGCCCGAAAAGTATTTCCTGCAAATATAGTAAAATAATACCGAAAAGAAGCCGAAACAGCCTGACTTTATACAAGAATTAAGAAATGGCGGCTATTCTCCCGTTCTTAACCCGCTGCCTTAGGGCAAAACTCAGGATAAGCGACGACACTTTTACCGGCGCCAGCAGCCGATGTGGCGATAGCAAGATGCTGCTGCATCCTGGAATACTGTACTATGATTTGTTTATATTCTGAGCTGACGACAGGCTGACGCCTGACGAACAGGGGCCTGAGGCAGATGAGGGAGGAAAAACCTCCCTGTTATGAAGCTATTACTCTCCGGTAAACATTCTAAAGACCTTGACATGGTGGTCTTGAAACAGTTTACCGGAGAGTTTTATTTAGAAATATTTAACCAAAAAAGATTATTGTTTGAACTTATTGTTCACGTAACCGGTATACCTTTGCGCCCAGATTAATAAAAAAAACACCATCGTTTATGATAAGCGAGGGCAGAGCAAGCTCGCTATGCTAAGCGCAGGAAACGGAGGATGGAATCAAAAGGTTACTCTCGGATAATAACATAGCCTCACACCACAAGCCATGAACACCGCTGGCAACAGCGGTAGAGGCTGGGACAACATTACAAGAAGAAAACAACATAAGATAAAGGGAGTGTATCATCGCTTCTTTGTCGTCGGGGACAACATAACAAGAAGAAAACAATATAAGATATTAGGGTATGAACACAATCTATTATAGAAGAAAGACTCTCGCTGACCCTCAGATAAAGGACCGCGAGACCATGGAGAACATGATAATCGAAACCATGAAGGATATCCTGTCGGCAGAGAAATGCTCGATGGTATGGAAGGGGACAAAGACTGACCTCCTCGAACTGCTCTGGATAACATACAACAAAGGCAATCTCATGGAGGCCGACGGCAGCATGGTGACATACAAGAGCATGGTGAGGAGGGCGTGCGATGTCTTCTGCATGCCCGAGATTCCTAATCCCTACTGCCTCGCCCACCGTGGTGGTGTGAGGAAAGGCGTGAAGCGTGACAGTGTGACAGGACGCATCATGCGCATCATGTCGGCCCACGACACAGAGGGCATGAGGTCGTTCTGGAGCTCCCTGTTCACGAAGAACACCGCCTGATTACTATTCCTCCCGAATTACTCCACTACTTACTTTCCCTACTTAATCCACACTCCCCTGACTTACTCCCCGAGGCATATCGCAAGCGCTTTGCGGTATGCCTCGGCTTTTTTCTCGGCCCTCATGGGGTAGGCGCGGGAGCTGCTGGGCATGCGGAAGATATTCACGGTGCGTCCGTCAGGAAGGTCTGCCGCCACGCTCTCGCCTACTTTCGGCTCCGTCACCCCGAACTGCCGGCACAGTGTTGTGGTGGCGAGCTGGCCTGCCGTGACCACTGTCCGGCACTGTGGCAGATGAAGGAGCATGGCCCTGACGTCGGTCTCCTCGACTATGAGGAGGTCCTTGTCCGAGGCTGTGTTCTTTGTCCTCACCACTCTCGTCGCGGTGTCGTACATCGCTATGCCACGCTCTCTGAGGAATGTCTCTATCTTCTCCTGGTCGAAGCGCTTCGCGTCTCTGACGACGAAATGTTCCTTGTCGCCGTAGAATATTATGCCCATGATGCGCCACATGTCGTTCTGGAAGTTAGGATAATAGAACGGCATGCACCATCTGTGAGGGGCGGGAGGGAATGTCCCGAGCATCAGCACACGGGCGTCATGGGGCAGGAATGGGATGAATGGATGTGTCTCTGTGTTCATAGGATGTGTTGTTATGTTGCCGGAGGGGCGTCATGGAGCATGGTCATTTCCATCCCACGATATCGGGGCGGCTGTCAGCCTTTGTTGTTGATATCTCGATATTCTCCATCTTTATGTTGCGTGTATGCCTGAGGTAGAATCCCTTGGCTGGCAGGTGTCCCCACATGGTAGCCTCCGGATACTCGTCCTCTTTCTCGTCGGGCACGCTCTTCTTCGGTTTTCCTCCTCCCTCGTGGCGTATGCGTATATTGCGCAGGGTGATGTTCTCCACCCTGTGTCCGCTCATTCCTGTTATGCTGCATCCGTATGGGCCGGCCTCTGTCACATTGATGTCAGAGAGCATGATATCATGCAGTTTGCCGATATTGTTTATCCTCTGTCCCTCGTAATATCCCCTTGCCCTGTTGGCGAGGCGTATGAATATGGGCGACTCTGTCCCTCTTACTGTTATTCCGCTGACGATGACATTGTCCATCTCTCCTCCGTCGACAATCTCGAGGGCTATGGCGCATATTCCCCTTCTCTCTCCGAAGAACTGTGTCGACTGGTCGGCGCTGGGCTTGACGACTATTCCGTGTATGTTTATGTTCTTGAATCCTCCGTTTGTCTCTGTCCCGAGCTTTATGGCATTACAGTGGCTGCTGACGACACAGTCGCTGATGGTCACGTCCTCGCATTTCCTTGGCGATGTGCTCTTAAGGGTTATGGCGTCGTCGTCGCTGTCGGCGAAGATGCCTTTTATGATGACGTCATGGCATCCGTCAATGTCTATGGCGTCGTTGTTATAGTTGTTGCGGTTTATGATGTGGAGGTCAGAGAGCCGCACGCGGTCGCATGCGAGATAGTGCTGCATCCAGCAGGCTGAGTTCTTGAGGGTTATGCCGCTGACGTTCACGTCCTCACACTCTATGAGCCTGAGCAGATGGGGGCGTGTTATTCCCTCGTCGTCCCATGTCAGTTTCCTGAATCCCTTTCCCTGTCCGTCTATTGTTCCCTGTCCGGTTATGGTGATGTTGTGTGCCTTCTCAGCGTATATGAGCTGTATGGTCTCTTTCTGTGTCCTGAGCGAGAGGTACTCTGGTTTCAGCTTCTTGTACTCTGAGAGTTTTGTGCTGCCGTATAGTGTGGCGCCGTTCTCGAGGTATAGCGTGACATTGCTTCTCAGTATTATCGTGCCTATGGTGTATGCGCCGTTGGGGACAACGACTCTTCCTCCGCCGTCTTTGTGGCAGAGGTCTATGGCTTGCTGCACGGCCTTTGTGCTGAGCTGTGCGGTGTCGGTTGTCGCTCCGAAGTCGGTTATGACATAGTCTCGTGCTGTTGCTGGCATGATGCATGAGATGATGAGGAGGGTGATGATTGTCAGCTGTTTCATGATGGTTGGTGGATTAGTGGGGTTATTGGATGTATCTGTGGGGTTGCATGTGCTGCGTGCTGCGTGTATGGTGGTCTGTTAGCGTTGGGGATTTTAATGACGTTAGTGACGTTAATGACGTTAGTAACGTTAGTATCGTTAGTAACGTTAATCACGTTAATAACGCTATTTCCTTTCTCATGCTGTCATTTCTTTCTGTCTCCTCTCTCTTTCCATGTCCTTACAACCATGCCTATGATGGCTTTCAGGGTAGCTATGCGGCGGATTGTCATGAGCATGCTTGCGCGGCTCATTATGCCGTAGTGGCTTATAATGAGCCTGTGGAGCTGCCGGTCGGTCCGGAGCGTGTCGAGCTGTTTCCTCCCTTTGATCGATGTTATGGATGTCGGGGGGCAGCGGTAGAAGTATGATGTCCGGGCGAATGCTATTCTATCTGTCAGGAGCATGCATCTCCGCTCGTCCACCTCGTCGGTGTTCATCAGGCATTGGCGGCTGCTCTTTATGACGGCCTGGAGTATAGGCTTGCGGTATAGTCCGCCGTTGCATCCTATATGCCATGATGGTATTGTCATCATGACTGTCTCTTTCCCTGTGTATAGTCTGTTGTCGAGGTGTATGTCAGGGAGCGTTCCTCTCACTCCTCCCTGCTGGTCCATGAAGTGCATTCTGGGATATACGATATCGCTCTCCATCCTGTCCATTGTCTCCATCATTGTTGCCACATAGTCTGGGCTTATGGTGTCGTCGGCGTCGATGAGCATGACGCGCTCTGTCTCTGCCATTGTCACGCCGGTGTCACGGGGCAGTTTGGCATTGCCGCTGTTCTCTGTGCGGTGGCTGACAGTTATGCGGTTGTCTGTCTCAGCTATGCTGTCGAGATACTCTGCTGTGCCGTCGGTCGAGGCGTCGTCGACGACAATCCACCGCCAGGCGCTGTATGTCTGGCTTCTGATGCTGTCGTGACATGCCTTTATGTATGGCATGGCGTTGTATGCTGGAGTGACTATTGTGAGCATAGGCGGGTGTCTCCTCTCATGTGTTGCTGGTTTGATATTGTCAGACTGACGGGGCGGGGCGGGAGCGTGAAGCTGACGCATCACGAACGGTGGTGGGGATGGGATGAGGAGGGCGAGGCGGGGGATGAGAGGGGGATTTTTTTTGGGGGGGACAAACTAGCCTTGGCCTTTGCGGTGGAGATGAGGGGGCATCATATTTTCCTTCTCCGCCATATCATGACGGCAGAGAAGAGGGTCATGGCTGTGGCTGTCGTGATGGCTATGGCGTAGCGTATTGTGGTGCCGGTGTCCCACTGCAGGGCGGCGACTATCGTTGCTGTCGCGGCTGTGATGGCTATGGAGAGCATCATGATGCGGCGTGTGTACGACACGTTGTATCTGTATCGTGCCACGGCGAGGGCTGCCACAACGTTTATTATGCCATTGACGATGATGCCGTAGGTCAGTCCTCTCAGTCCGTAGAGGTGGTATGCCATGATGTTTATGCCGACATTCTGGACATTGGTCCATATTCCCTCGTAGAGGAAGAAGAACAGCTTGTCGTTCTTTGCGAGGCAGAGATAATCGAGCGGGAAGTAGAACGCTCTCAGGACGAAGGCGAGGGCTGTGGTCTGTATGAGGGGTATGACGGTGAGGAACTCCTCTGTCAGCAGCACTCTGACCACTACGGGCGCCAGGATGATGAGCATGGCGGCGAGGGGCGCTGTGATGAGCATGGCTATCTCTCCCTCCTTGGCTATGAGCCTCATGGTCTCCATGCGCGACTTTATCTTCTCGGCGAGATGTGGGTAATAGTCTGTGGCGAGGGCGACGAAGACCATCGATGTGCACTGTGTCGTGATGCTTGTCGCGGCCTGGTACAGTCCGACATCTGTCGTCGACCCGTAGTTGGATATGTATGTGTTGGTTATGTAGACGGCGAGCTGCCCCATCATTCCCGCCACCATCATCGCCACGCCGAGGTATGCCATGCCGCGGGCTGCTGTCCATGTTTCTCTCCATGAGGGGTTGGCGTTTATGCCCAGCCTCGCTGTGTGGTATCTCGCCACAGCCCATGTCACGAAGGCGAGGATGGCTATGCCGGGGGCTATGCCTGCCACACCCCATATCCAGTAGATGGGGACACCGAGGAGGATGCCTGCCAGGGGGCCGGTGATATTGCAGAGGGCGAGGCGGTGGAGGGCGTGCTGGCTCTGCAGGATGGTGTTCTCTGTCGTGGCGAGCATGGTGAATATGGCTGCCGGAGCGAGGGTCATGACCCACAGCAGGGCATCGTGTCCGTCAATGTGGCGGCTGCTGAATGTCACTGATGTCATCAGGGGTGATATGGCGAGGATATATATGGCAGCCATGATGGCGAGCAGTGTCATGGACCTCCTGAAGGCCACTATGCGTCGCGCTCTCTCCCGCATGTCGTCCTCGGCAGCGGCTATATGGCTTACGGCGGCTGTCGGCATGCCGAGCGAGAAGAACTGTATGACGGGGCTGAGGGCCGATGTCAGCAGCGACGATATACCCATGCCGTGGGCACCAAGGAGAATGGCGACAAACTTGCCTCGCACGAGTGAGGCAAGGAGCGTCACGACCTGTGTGCCGCCGAAGATGGCGGTGCCGCGGAGTATGTGGCGGTAGGTTGGCATTGGGTGGTGGTGGTTAGGGTTGTTACGGGGGTGTCCGGGGCTTCCGGGGCTTCCGGGGCTTCCAGGTCCTTCCGGATGTTCCGGATTATCCGGATTATCTGGAGCGTCTGGAGCCTCCGGTTTTCCTTGTTGGTGGTTATCTTCTTATCAGTTTCTTTCCTCCTGACGAGATATACAGCCCTGGTCTCTGTGGCATGCCGTTGACCCGCCTGCCTGCCACATCATACCATGCCGCGACAGTGGATGAGGGGGGCAGCGACGGCGAGGAGATGCCGGTATAATGGTCGCTGATATACATCGCCCCGGCGTAGGCGTCAATCTGCCCATAGCCATACATGTTGTTGGGGTATGTGAGGTCATTCTCGGGATGTGTCGCCGTGTTGGCTGCTATGGTTATGATGTCTGAGGGCGATAGTGTCGGGCACAGCTCGAGCCACTGGGCTATGATGCCTGTCGCCACGGGCGACGACATTGATGTCCCCGAGTTGGAGTTCCAGGCGTGGTGGCGGCCGTCATATTCAAACTCCATGACGTTCCATCTCCTCGATGCGTCGTCGGGGTTCTTCTCCATGAAGAGGCTGTTGTACGCCGCTATGATGTTCGCCCCGGGCGCCATGATATCGGGCTTGGTGAGACCCGCCATTGTCGGTCCGCACGATGAGTAGGACATCCTCCTGCCTTCCCTGCCGACATCGCTTGACATCCATTCTCCCTTATAGTTTGTCAGTCCGGTGCGGTAGGCTGTCCCGCCGACACACACCACGCCTCTGGCCGACGACGGGAAGAGGATGTTGTGGTCACGGGTGAAGGACGACAGCGTCGTGTCATGGCTGTCTGCCCTGAACCATCCGCCGCTGGCGTACACCTCGATATCGTTCTCCCTGCCCACTATCTCGATGGATATGGCGTCGGGGAGGGTCTTCTCGTCGGGAGCCATGACGAGGAGCTCTGTGGCATACCGGCCGTCGTCATAGCATGATGGATATATCACCATCGCAGTTATATAACGTGATGTGGGTGTGTTTATTGTGTCTAGCTCCACGCTGTCTGGATATTCCCTCAGTCTCGTGAGGTCGTAGGCGACGGTCTCCCTCTTCCCCTGGCTGTCGTCATAGAAGGTCAGCTCTACTGTGGGAGGCTCTGCCGACGCTATGGTGTAGAAGGCCTGGTTTGAGCCGGTGGCTATGAATGCTCCTGCCCTCTCTCTCCCCTGTGGCTTTGCCATGTATGTCCCCTTGTAGGCCTCGTTGCCGGCTGAGGAGCATATTATGCGCCCGGGACCTGTCAGCCTCTCTATCGCCTCACAGTAGAGGCGGCTCTCGTAGAGGTCATCGTGGGCTCCCTCGCTGAAGTTTATGACACAGGGCATGGAGAGCTCTGCGGCGCGGTCGAAGATGTATTTGAAGCCGAGGATATCTGTCGCGGTGGTGTACAGGCTGCGCCGCTCATCGCTGACGGCATCCCTTCCGTCTGACGTGTAGTTGGAGACGAGGCACAGTGTCGCCCCCTCGCGCTTTGAGGGGTGTGCGTATCGCGAGTGCATATCCTCAACCGATGTTATCCCTCCTGTCTGCCCGGTGGCTATCATGAGGGCTGTGCTCGCCGTGTGTGTGCCGTGGGCGGTGAGGCGTGAGTCGGTGGAGAACGCCTTTGCCTTTATCTCATCGGGGGTAAGATACTGGCGTCCGACATACACGGTGTCTGTCCCCTCTACCGGCCTGCCTGTCTGCAGGGTGTCGAGCTGGTCCCAGAAGGCGGCGACACGCGGCATGCCTCCCTCGCCGAGGAAGACGGGGTGTGTCACATCGAACCCCACGTCCATCACGCCTATCATGACTCCTCTGCCTGCCAGGCCGGTGGCGTCGCGTCCGGGTATGATGGCATCCCACAGCTTGTCGGCATGTGTTATGGTGGCTGTCGTGTCCATGAGCGCTGTGCATGGCAGGCCAGCCTCAAGGCGCTCCACACCTCTCTCGCGGCTCATGGCCTCCAAGCCTGTCACGGGCGTGTCAAGGATGTATATGTCGCCTATGTTGTCTATGATGCGTGCGCCATGCTGCCTGAGCCTCTCCGGCTCGGATGTCTTAGCCAGAAGCATGACGCGCTGGGCGACCCTCGTGCCCGCTGCTCCCGGCTTGGCGTTGAGCGATGACTGTCCCTGGCGCCCTGCCATGACAAGGCTGCGAAGATAGGGCGAGAGGCGATGCTGGCCAGGGGAGGATAACCGCTGGGCACGGGAGGACAACTGCTGGCCATAGGAGGACAGTTGCTGGCCACGGGAGGGCAGATGCTGGGCTATGAGGAGGGTGAGGGATGTCAGCAGGATGATGGTTTTTCTCATAAGGTGGGTTAGGGTGTGCATAATAGTCCGTGTGATGGCACGGTATGGGTTTGATAATGACCAACCCATACCGCTGCATTCTCTGCAAAATTAATTAATTAATACCAATATTACAATTAAATGATATAATTTTTTCTGCTTTTCTGCGTTATATGGTCATGAAAGACATGATATCAGTAGTAGTATGCACATACAACCAGGCGTCGACGATAGGGCGTGCGCTCGACAGCATCCTGCGCCAGCGTTGCCCCTGGCCTGTGGAGATTGTTGTCGGCGACGACCACTCGACTGACTCTACGCTCTCCATCTGCCGTGACTATGAGCGGAGATACGGGGAGAGGGTGAGGGTCATCGCCCACAAGAGGAACCTCGGTGTGCTCGGCAACTATGTCGGGTGTCTGATGTCATGCCGCGGGAAATACATCGCCGACCTCGCCGGCGACGACGAGTGGGCCGACGACGGGAAGCTCGCCATGCAGCTCGAGTATATGGAGAGCCATCCTGACACAGCTATCGTGCATACCGACTATATCCTCCGCGACGCCACGACGGGCCTGCTCACTCTGCCACCACGCTACCATCTCCAGCGCGAGCCATACGGAGGGGAGGATTTCGTGAGGGATATGATGAGCCGCGATGTGAGGCCGCCCGTGCATCTCTGCACTGCAATGTACCGCATGAGCCTCTTCAGGGAGTGCATGAAGGAGTGGCCACAGTATTTCGTCGGGGGAAGATACCCGTGTGAGGATATACAGATAACCGCACTCATGGCCATGAGGGGGAAGGTGGCGTATATCGACAAGGTGACGCTGTTCTACACCATCGGAGGGGAGTCAGTGTCGCATAACAACGGCCGACGACGCCACTGCCAGCTCATAAAGGGGTGTATAGACCTCTCTGCCGATATCGCCCGCACACTGAACATCACAGCGCCCGAGGTATGGCGTCACCTCGGGAGAATATCTGACGTGATGCTCTGCGACGCCATGGCATCTGGCGACAGGACGCTGCGCGACGACTGCCTGGACATCATCAGCCGCCATGGCCTCTCAATAGGATGGAGGGGGAAGGCGGCGAAGGCCATAATGCGCATGCCGGGGCTATGGCGGTGGATGCAGGATGCTCTATCATGGGCAGGCAACAACAGCAGGAGGAATCAGCCTAAGGAGCGCCTCCAGGATTGTGAGGCTGGTAATGGCAGCGACAACATGACTGAGGGTTTCTCTGAGAGAGGCAGCGACAACACGGACGGGACAGGCGTGAGGAAGCCGCGGAAGAAGATTATCTTCGTCATAGAGGGACTGAGCCTGAGGGGCGGT
>OBLI01001718.1_pt1 | contig 20536 bp, 21 predicted proteins | sample 1519701 | NCBI WGS metagenome assembly OBLI01 (sample SAMEA3663005, study PRJEB22513) | pig gut metagenome | biome: pig gut; feature: pig-associated habitat; material: faeces | place: France | collected 2012
ATGCAGATGCAGAGGAATTGGTTAAGGTACTTACACATCGCTGCAAAAAGTTGGATGGAGTGGAATAACGTCATCCATCATCCATAAAACATCAAACATCTTCTGATTGCACAGGTGGTCGCTAAGCGATGTAGTTCGATACTGCCAGTCAGAACATTCAAAAGAATAATAGTAAGTAAAGAAAACTTGTAAGACCGTAAGTATAAAAGTAGATCGTATTTGTTCTGGATTTAATTTCGACAATGCTGTTTGGATGTCCAGCTGCAACCTTCTTTCAGTTCAGTATGGCGTATTTTACGATTGGTATTAACATGAATAAAATTATAGACAGTATGAAAACTACAGAAAGATTTTTGTTAAGGTGGGTTGGGGCTTCATCTGGGCTGTGCAAGACCCCAAAAAGTAGAGTCGGAGTCATTGAAAGTAATAGATATGGTAGAAGCCCGAGGTTCAATTCCTACACAGCCCACTTTTTTACTTCGCTTATGCAGTACTTTGGCTTTTTAGATTATACATTTTAAGAAAGTTGACAAAATGGATCCGAAGGTATATGATATATTCTATATGACAGACAAACGCGAGGAAGCTCTATGGAAAGATGCGATTATCGTGTTTGATACATCATCTATTGGCGATCTTTATTTTTTGAAAGAAGATGCTAAGGAAACGATGGTGGCAATATTTCAGCATCTTAGTGATAGGTGTTGGCTTCCTGCTCAGGTGATGTTTGAATATCAGAAGAATAGGGCAAAACTCATTAAAAATCCGATTGAAGAAAAATATCAGAATCCTGATTTTACTTCAAATCGTATTTTGATGGAAATAGAAAACTACCTTTCAAAAAATGTTCAAGCTCCTTATTACCATCCATATCTTGATAAGAACGCTGCTGATGAAATAGCTGCTTGCAAAAAGGAAATAGAAACTGCTTTCTTAAAAATAAAGAAAACGGTTAAAGTGCAGCATGACAAGCGGAAGGTAGAACTCCAACATGTACAGGATGACGATATCTTATTCAACCAATTATCTAAAATGCCTATTGGTAAACCATATGCTTTTAATGAGGTAATGTCAATACTTCAAGAAGGCGAGGTAAGGTACAGAAACCTTATTCCTCCTGGTTACATGGATGCACCGAATAAAGCAGGAACTCAAAAATATGGTGACTTGATAGTTTGGAAGGAAATATTACAACAGGCTAAATCCGTATCAAAACCAGTTATATATGTTTGCGATGATTTCAAGGAAATATATATAGATGACAAGAACGGCGATAAGCATGTTCCTCGTCATGAAATGATTCGTGAATTTATTGATGAAACTGGTTATGACATCTGGATTTATCCGATGCTTGATTTTATCAAAGCAATGGAAAAATGGATAATAGACCTTGACATGAAAGTAATCTTTAAAGGATTAGATCAAGTGAAACATGCACTCGACCTTAGAGCTTTGGAGAAAGGGCTGACTCAAGACGAAATGATTATTTGTTGCGGTAAATGTGGCAAATTGTTTAAAATAGGGGCAGATGATCTAAATCTTGATTTTGAGGATGTTGGATGGACAGAACGTGGAATGGGCACTGAAGTGGAATACACTTCCTACGAATATGTAAAGTGCCCTGATTGCAATAATGAAATGGATATAGACCTCCATGTATATGAGTATCCTGCAGGTTCTGTTAATGATACAGAAATAGAAGCTAAGGATGGTTATGTTATTCGTCCTATGCGACTAGATGATAAAATAGAGATTCAAGAGCACGATTCTTGTGTCCGTTGTGGTGAATGGAAAGTTCTCAACAGTGACGGTTATTGTGAAGAATGTATGCGCGAATTCAAAGAAATGATAGCAAGAGAAGACTAATCAATTTAGCTAAGGTTATCTAAGTAAAGCCGCTGCTGATTACATTTTTGAATTATAAAAAACAATATAATGGCAAAATTTAAAGAGAATGGGAAGCTGAAGCTTCTGATAATTGTTGGAACGCGCCCAGAGATTATTCGCTTGGCGGCGGTCATTAACAAGTGCCGTCAGTACTTTGACTGTCTGCTGGCACATACGGGTCAGAACTATGACTATAACCTCAATGGGGTTTTCTTCAAGGATTTGAAGTTAGCAGATCCTGATATCTATATGGAAGCAGTGGGTGATGACCTTGGCAGTACGATGGGCAACATCATCGATAAGTCATATAAGGTGATGGTAGAAACTAAGCCTGATGCTGTTTTGGTATTGGGTGACACTAATAGTTGCTTGTCAGTGATTGGCGCAAAACGCCTACATATCCCCATCTTCCACATGGAGGCAGGTAACCGCTGCAAGGACGAATGTCTGCCTGAGGAGACCAACCGCCGTATTGTAGACATCATCAGTGATGTGAACATGGCTTACTCTGAGCATGCACGCCGCTATCTGGCTGACTGTGGTCTGCCCAAGGAGCGTACATATGTTACTGGTAGCCCAATGGCAGAGGTGCTACATCAGAACCTGGCTGAGATTGAGGCAAGTGACATCCATAAGCGTCTGGGTTTAGAGAAGGGCAAGTACATCCTGCTCTCTGCTCATCGTGAGGAGAACATTGATACCGAGAAGAACTTTATGAGTCTCTTCACCGCTATCAATAAGATGGCTGAGAAGTATGATATGCCAATCCTTTATAGCTGCCATCCTCGTAGCCGTAAGCGTTTAGAACAGTCTGGTTTTAAACTTGACAAGCGTGTCATCCAACACGAGCCTCTAGGATTCCATGATTACAACTGTCTCCAGATGAATGCCTTTGCTGTGGTGTCTGACTCTGGTACACTTCCAGAGGAATCTTCATTCTTTACAAGCGTTGGTCATCCATTTCCTGCAATCTGCATTCGTACCTCTACGGAGCGTCCTGAGGCAATCGATAAGGCATGCTTTATCATCGCAGGTATCGATGAAAAGTCATTGCTCCAGGCTGTAGATACTGCAGTGACATTGAATCAGAATGGTGACTTCGGCATTCCTGTTCCTGACTACATCGAGGAGAATGTCTCTACCAAGGTGGTAAAGATTATCCAGAGCTATGTGGGTATTGTAAATAAGATGGTTTGGAGGAAGTTCTAAGAACTTCTCGCAGATTACGCAGATAAAGCAGATTACGCAGAAATGACGGAGAACGAGATATCATATAAGATACGAGGTGCGATATTCAATGTGTATAACAACCTTGGGCCCGGGCTGTTGGAAAGTGCCTATGAAACGGCACTGATAATAGAGTTGGAAAAAGAAGGTCTTTCGGTTGAAAAACAGGTTTATCTGCCTATTGTCTATGGAGGTGTCACGATTCCAAAAGCTTATCGCATAGATTTATTAGTTGAAAAGAAAGTAATAATTGAGCTGAAAGCAGTACAGCATGTAAGTGATGTATGCTATAAGCAACTTCTGACCTATCTAAAAATGACTGGTTTGAAATTGGGTATCTTGGTGAACTTTGATACCACAAATATAGCATCATCTATACATCGCAGTGTAAATGGTCTGCAAAAAGACTCAGATTGCGTAAATGTGGCAGATGCCTCAGAAGATCAGCGTAATCATAATGTATCTGCGAAATCAGCGAAATTCGAAGAATTATGAAAATATTAGTAACAGGAGCAAAAGGTTTCGTTGGTAAAAACCTTTGCGCTCAGTTAAATAACATCAAGACAGGAAAGGCCAAATTCTATGGTCTTGTTTCTGCTGAGGAAGCCAAAGCTAATGCTACTGCCAATGCAGCAAAAGCAATTGAGGAAGTTTTTGAGTATGACCTTGGAAATACGCTAGACGAACTCGATTATTTTTGCAAAGAAGCAGACTTTGTTTTCAACCTCGCAGGTGTAAACCGTCCTCAGAACCAGGAAGAGTTCATGCAGGGTAACTTTGGCTTTGCCAGCACCTTGCTGGATACGCTGAAGAAGTATGGAAATACATGTCCTGTAATGCTGAGTAGCAGCCAACAGGCCAGCTTGACTGGTCGTTTTGGTAATAGTGAGTATGGCCGTAGTAAGATGGCAGGTGAAGATCTATTCCTTGACTACGAAAGGGACTTTCTCCGTAACGCAGATAGGGCAGATAAAGCAGATTTGCGAGATCAAAATCAATCAGCGAAATCAGCGGGATTAGTACCTCGCGTACTAATCTATCGTTTCCCCAACCTCTTTGGTAAGTGGTGCCGCCCCAACTACAACAGTGCAGTGGCAACCTTCTGCAATGCATTTGCAAACGATCTACCTTATACAGTCAACGACCCCAGCGTGGAGCTGGAACTCCTTTATATAGATGACCTCGTTGATGAAATGATTGCCTGTCTGAAAGGCGAGGAGCATCATTGTGAGTTCGATGGCCTCGATGTTTTACCGCAGGCAAATGGCAAATATTGTTATGTGCCAACAACCCATAAAGCAACTTTGGGCGAGATTGTCGAGCTCTTGAAGAGTTTCGCAGAGCAACCTAAGACCCTGATGATTCCTGAGATACCTGAGAATAGTTTTGCCAAGAAACTCTATTCTACGTATCTGAGCTATCTGCCCAAAGAGAAGGTCGCCTTCCCACTAAAGATGAATGTGGATGACCGTGGGTCGTTTACGGAACTGGTGCATACCCTCAATGCTGGTCAGGTAAGCATCAATATCTCAAAGCCAGGCATTACCAAAGGACAGCACTGGCATAATACCAAGTGGGAGTTCTTCATTGTGGTGGCTGGACACGGCTTGATTCAGGAACGCAAGTTAGGTACAGATGAAGTAATTGAGTTTGAGGTGAGTGGTGAGAATATCCAATGCATTCATATGCTGCCAGGTTATACCCACAACATCATCAACCTCAGTGACACAGAAAACCTCGTAACAGTAATGTATTGTAACGAGATATTCAATCCCAACAAACCGGACACTTTCTATGAAAAGGTTTAAGAGGTTTAAAGGTTTAAGATGGCTGCCGTAAAAGACTTTGAAGAACTTGCAATATTCCAGAAGGCACGTGAGCTTTCAAAAAAGATTTATCCTGTTACAAACAAGGATGGTTTCAAGTCGGATTATCGCTTTGTTCAGCAGATTCGTGCAGCCGCAGGTTCCATCATGGATAACATTGCAGAAGGGTTTGAAAGAGGTGGAAATAAAGAATTCTTAAACTTCTTGTATATAGCCAAAGGCTCTTGTGGCGAAGTACGCTCACAACTGATAAGAGCCAATGATGTTGGCTACTTGACAGAGGAAGAGTATAATGAATTGTATACTAAATGCCGTAAGCTTTCAGCAGGCATTATGAATTTCATTAAAGAAATAAAAGCTAGTGATATCACTGGTGCAAAATTCAAGCAGTAGAACTAAACACTTAAACTGCTTAAACTTTTGAAACTAAAAATATATAATAATATGAGTATTTTCAAAGACAAAGTCCTGATGATTACAGGCGGTACCGGCAGTTTTGGTAATGCCGTACTTAATCGCTTCTTGAAAACAGATATCGCAGAAATCCGCATCTTCTCGCGCGATGAGAAGAAGCAGGACGACATGCGTCATGAGTATCAGGCAAAGATGCCTGAGGTTGCCTACAAGATCAAGTTCTACATTGGTGATGTGCGCAACAAATCCACCCTCAAGACTGCTATGCGTGGGGTCAATTATATCTTCCATGCAGCAGCCCTCAAGCAGGTGCCATCGTGCGAGTTCTTCCCGATGGAGGCGGTGAAGACTAACGTTATCGGCACGGACAACGTGCTCGATGTTGCCATCGACTCGGGTGTGGAGTGCGTCATCTGCCTCTCTACCGACAAGGCCGCCTATCCAATCAACGCCATGGGTATCTCCAAGGCGCTCGAAGAGAAGATAGCAGTGGCAAAGTCGCGCAACTCGCTCAACACCAAGATCTGCTGCACCCGTTACGGCAATGTGATGTGCTCTCGTGGTTCGGTTATCCCTCTCTGGATCGACCAGATTCGTAACGGCAACCCAATCACCCTCACCGAACCAAAGATGACCCGCTTCATCATGTCGCTCGAAGAGGCTGTCGATCTCGTGCTCTTCGCCTTCGAACATGGTGAGAATGGCGACATCCTCGTGCAGAAAGCTCCTGCATGCACTATCCAGACTCAGGCTGAGGCCGTATGCGAGCTGTTCGGTGGAAAGAAGGAGGATATCAAGGTCATCGGCATCCGCCATGGTGAGAAGATGTATGAGACCTTGCTAACCAACGAGGAATGTGCCAAGGCTGTTGATATGGGCGACTTCTACCGTGTGCCTGCCGACAACCGCACGCTCAACTATGATAAGTACTTCACCGAGGGCGACCAGAAGCGTTGTGAGCTGTCAGAGTTCAATTCCGACAACACTCGCAGATTGAACGTTGAGGAGACTAAGGCAAAGATCGCTTCTCTCGAATACATCCAGAACGAGCTCAACGGAATCGCTAACTTAGCGAAATAAATAAGGAACAAGCGTGCGCACAGGTGAGCGAAAGCTGAAGTTCGATACTTCCGCACGCAACAAAATAGAAAAATTCGCGAGTTACGCATTAACAGTTAACACCCCAACAAAATTTCTCCCCGAAACGGCCATTCTGCAAACTGCATGCAATCAGGTAGCAATTACTTAGTGACCCAGGTTTCGGACATTTAGATTATGAATAATAATACAATTAACAACAAGAGAATAGCTAAAAATACCATTTATCTATATTTTAGAATGCTATTAGTAATGGTGGTTTCGCTCTATACTAGTAGAATAGTGCTGAATTCTCTTGGAGAAACTGATTTCGGCTTGTATAATGTAGTAGGAGGAGTGGTTACTACTCTGACTTTTATCAGCCTTGCAATGGCGAATTCAACTTCTCGTTTTATGACTTTCGCACTCGGCAAGAATGATAAAACCTATCAAGAATTAGTTTTCTCAACTGCTTTATGGATACATATTGCATTATCTATAGTTATATTTATCATAGCTGAAACGGTTGGCTTTTGGTTTCTAAACACTCAAATGACTATCCCTTCAGACAGAATTTCAGCAGCAAATTGGGTGTATCAGTTCTCAATTATTACGACGCTTTTTTCTGTAATTTCTAGTCCTTTTCATTCTGCCATTATAGCTCACGAACGCATGGGAGCTTTTGCCATGATATCTATATTTGATGTAATAGCAAAGTTAGTTATAGCGTATCTATTGTATATTTCACCTTGGGATAGATTAATCATATATGGAAGTTTGTTGATGTTTATTCAAATCTTCGACATGTTTTTGTACATATTTTTTTGCTTTCATCACTTTGATGAGATTTGTTTGAGGAAGATTAATGATTTTAAATTAGTTAAAGAAATAGGATCGTTTGCAGGGTGGAGTTTAATAGGCAACTTGTCATTTATGTGTTACACACAGGGATTAAATATCCTTCTTAATATGTTTTTTGGTCCTATAGTTAATGCTGCTAGAGGTATTGCAGTACAAGTACAATCTGCCGTTATGGGGTTTATTCAGAACTTCCAAACTGCAGTTAGTCCTCAAATCACCAAGTCTTATGCAAATAATGATATAGATAGATTGCAGGAACTATTGCACACCAGTTCAAGGCTTTCGTTTTATATATTATTTTGCATGTTATTGCCAATATTCTTAGAGGCTGATTTAATATTATCTTTATGGTTGGAAAAGGTTCCCGACCATACAAGTAATTTCTTGAGACTTATTTTAATGGTTTCCATATTAGATTGCTTGACAAGGCCCGTAACAATAGCAATGAACGCAACTGGACATATAAAAAAATATCAGATTATATCCTGTGGCATCCAGCTACTCATTTTGCCATGGGCATATATCACTTTAAAGTTAGGAGGAATTCCTGAAGCGGTTTTTATTATACATTTCATTATTACTGTAGTGGCATTATTAGCTGAGTTAAAGATATTTAATGACTTCTTAATGACAAATATTTATGCATACGTGAAATCGGTAATTTTTCCAATTTTGAAAGTTGTTGCATTTTCATTGATAATCCCATGCTTAAGTCATTATTATTTGCCTCAGGGTTTGACTTATTCAATTTTGGTTATTGCTGTTTCAATTATATCGACTTTGATATCAGCTTTCATATTTGGCATGACGGAAAGTGAAAGATCTATAATAATTCAAAAGATAAAAAAGGTATTAAAATGAAGAATAAATTTAAAAGCTTTATTTACTATTGGTGTTGGACTATATATCACTATTTGTACTTGCATTTTATTAATCAGGTACCAAGTCGACATTTGCGGTTGTTATATTTGCGAATATTCACGAAACATATTGGGAAAAACACTTGGATTGATATGGGTGTCCGTTTGATAGGATGTAATAATATTTCTATAGGAAACTACTGCCATATAAACTCGGATGTTTTAATAAAATCTTCAATACAAATACATATATATAACTGTGTATCAATAAGTTTTGGTGTTAAAATTATTGATGATAGTCATGACGTGCAATCAAGTGACTTTGCTCATAGTAAAGCCCCAATAATCATCGAAGATTATGTCTGGATTGGTGCAAATGCAGTTATCTTAAAAGGTGTGACGCTAGGTGAAGGCTCCGTGGTTTGTGCGGGTGCAGTAGTTACAAAAAATGTTGAACCATATACAATTGTAGGAGGAGTACCAGCAAAAGTTATTGGTGAAAGGAATCGAGATTTATCATATAAGCATTATGATAACCTTAGAGGTTATAGGAGGATACGACTTCAATAAAATAAAGCTTGCGAAATTGATTTACTTTAAGTTGTGATATCGTTACATATAGAATAGTTATGATTATTTCAAAAACACCTTTCCGTATGTCCTTCTTCGGTGGAGGAACGGATATGCCATCGTTCTTCAATGAACATGGTGGTGCTGTCATCAGCACAACATTCGATAAATACTGCTATGTAAATGTGCGTCATTTACCTCCTTTCATGCCTTATATGACTGAGTTGGTGCATAGCAAAATTGAACGTGTTAACAATATTGATGAGATTGTTCATCCTCTTATCCGCGAAGCTATGCGAATGGAGGACATACACGAGATTCGCTTGACATATGAGGGAGATCTTCCAGCACGTACTGGATTAGGAACCAGTTCTACATTTGCCGTTGGTATGCTTAATGCTTTTGGTGCTTTAAAAGGTAAGTATATGAGCAAGCGAATGTTGGCAGAGGCTGCCATCAAGTTGGAGCGCGATATTCTTCAGGAACATGGAGGATGGCAAGATCAAGTAGCGGCCGCTTATGGAGGTTTGAATCGAATTGATTTCCGAGATGGAAACTTTTCTGTACGCCCTTTGATCATTAGGCCTGACCGGAAAGCCGAGCTTGATGAAAACTTACTTCTGTTTTATACCGGGGTTCAAAGGTTCTCTAGTGAAATACAAGCTAATACTTTTGCAAATCCAGTAGATAAAGTCCAGCAATTAAAAGATATGCTTCAATTGGTTGATGAAGCAGAGAACATTATGACGAATAAGAATACTTCGATGAGTGAATTTGGTAAATTGTTAGACACAACATGGAAGCTAAAAAGAGGTACTGGTTCTAAAGTATCTTCGGATAGTATTGACTATCTTTACAATAAGGGCATCAATGCAGGCGCACTTGGTGGCAAATTGTTGGGTGCTGGCGGAGGTGGCTTCTTGTTGTTCTATGTTGATAAGAATCATCAAGAAAATGTACGAAGTGCGTTGTCAGAACTAATGGAGGTGCCATTCAAATTTGAGGATGAAGGTTCAACCATTGTACACTATAAACCAATAGTATATATACCTCGAAAAGAAATAGTTTTAAAATAATATACAAATTTTAACAAATTAATTACATTATGGCAAAAAAAGCATTGATCACCGGTGTTACCGGTATGGTTGGTTCACATCTTGTGGATTTTTTGTTGGAGAATACCGATTGGGTCGTTTATGGAGTATGTCGCTGGAGAAGTCCTCTCGATAATGTTGCACATCTTCTTGATCGAGTTAATAAGAAAGATCGTGTATTCTTTGAGTATGCTGACCTTAATGATGAGATTTCTCTCATGACGGTAGTTAACAATATTAAGCCTGACTATTGTTTCCATCTTGCAGCACAGAGTTATCCTCAGACTAGTTTCACAGCACCTATTGATACCATGAATACTAATATTCTTGGTACAAGCCGTCTACTTGAAGCTTTCCGTGCGGCAATGACTGCAGACAAAAACTATAAGCCAATAATTCATGTGTGTGCATCATCAGAGGTGTTTGGTAAGATTCCTGCAGAGAAGAAACCTGAGGCCGGTATTAACGAAGAGTGTCCATTTCACCCTGCGTCTCCATATGCCATCTCAAAGGTGGGCACTGACCTACTTGGTCGATACTATGCTGAGGCATACGGAATGACGATTATGACTACTCGTATGTTTACTCATACCGGTCCTCGTCGTGGCGATGTGTTCCATGAGTCAACATTCGCGAAACAGATTGCGATGATCGAAGCTGGTCTTATTCCACCAGTGGTAAAGGTAGGTAACCTCAAGTCTCTTCGTACTTATGCAGATGTACGTGATGCTGTGCGTGCATACTATATGCTTGTAACTTGCAATCCTATAGCAGGTGAATACTATAACATCGGTGGTTCATACACATGTGAAGTGGGTGATACTTTGAATACCCTCATCTCATATTCAACAATGAAGAATCAGATTAAAGTTGAGACAGATCCCGAGCGTCTTCGTCCTATCGATGCAGACCTTCAGATTCCTGACTGTCGCAAGTTTAAGGCTCATACAGGTTGGGAGCCAACAATTCCGTTTGAGAAGACAATGCGCGACCTTCTTGACTATTGGCGTGCACGCGTGGGTAAGGGTGAGCAGTTCTTGACCAGATAAATATTATCACCTATACCCCTTCATTGCAGAAGGGGTATAGTTAATCTTATTAGGAAAAATAATGAAAGTTGCTATAGTTGGAAGTTCTGGTTACATTGCGAATTTCCTTATAAAAAGATTCGAAGAAGAATCTAAAATAGAAAAAATTTTAAAGATTGACCAAACAGATGATGCTGATGCACATCTAAACCTATTGGAACCAGCTAAGTTCAACTATGATGTGCTGGAAGGAATAGACTATATTGTGTTCACAGCAGCAATATCGGGTCCAGACAAATGCGCGTCAGATTATGATTGGTGCTGGAGTATTAACGTTACTGGTACTTCTTACTTTATCAAAGAAGCAATCAAGAAGAATTGCCGTGTGCTCTTCTTTTCTAGCGATGCAGTATTTGGTGATATTGAAGGTATGATATATGATGAGAAATCGGAAACTCGGGCTCTAACTCCATACGGTCGAATGAAGAAGGCGATTGAAGATGAATTCAAGCATGATTCACGCTTTAAGTGCATCCGTCTTTCATACGTAGCTTCTGCCAAAGACCGTTTTGTTACCTATTGCATGAATTGTATTGAGAGAGGAGAGACTGCAGACGTTTTTCACCCATTCTATCGTAACTGCATTGTGGTCAGCGATGTTGTCAACGTAGTATGGTGGTTCGCTGAGAATTGGAATAAATATCCTCATTTTGTTTTGAATGTTGCTGGGAAGGAACTGGTTAGTAGAGTTCGCATTGCAGATGAAATAAACCGCATAATTGGAGGTAAGTTGCAATATTCAATATCTCTTCCAGGTGGAGATTTCTACAAGAATCGTCCAAGAATCACTCAAATGAGAAGTTTGTACTTGAAGGAATACGGAATCATAGAAGATAATACGTTTACAGAGAAAATTCAAAAAGAATTAAAATTTTAAAATATGGATTCAAATACGCATATTCAGACTCTTATTGATCGATATCCGAAGCTCATAGTTTGCAAGGATGATATTGAGAAAGCATACGAACTCCTTGAGGATACATATAGTAACGAGCGGAAGCTTCTTGTTTGTGGGAATGGGGGGTCTGCGTCCGATTCTGAACACATCGTTGGAGAACTTATGAAAGAGTTCAAGTTGAAGCGAAAGGTATTTGCTCAACAGGCCGAGGCAATGAAAGCTATAGACCCAGAGCTTGGAACTACTCTTGCTCAACACCTTCAAGGTGCGTTACCAGCAATTACGCTCACAGCTCACTCTTCTCTAACAACAGCTTTTATGAACGATAGCGAGCCTGTTTTGGTATTTGCTCAGCAGGTTAATGGTTATGGTAAAGAAGGTGACTCTTTCCTCGGAATTTCCACTTCTGGAAACAGTATGAACGTGATTTATGCTGCCATTACAGCAAAAGCAAGAGGGTTGAAAGTAATAGGTCTTACAGGAGAGAAAGAAAGTAAGTTGTCGAAACTCGCTGATGTTTGTATCCGCGTACCTGAGACTGAAACTTATAAGATTCAAGAACTTCATCTTCCGGTTTATCACTGTCTTTGCCTGATGCTGGAAGATCATTTCTTTGGTAAATAATTTGCAACGTATGAAAACAATACTTATGGCAGGCGGTCGAGGGACTCGTATCGCAGAACTTTTTCCTGAAATACCTAAACCTCTGATTCCTGTGAATGGGATGCCTATTCTTGAAAGGGAAATCAGGTCGCTTGCTTCTCAAGGATTCAATGACCTTATTATTACTGTAAGCTACCTTGCAGACAAAATTATAGCATACTTCGGTGATGGCAGTCAGTTAGGTGTGAAGATTGAATATTATGTAGAGGAAACACCTCTTGGCAATGCAGGTGCATTGTTCAGACTTAGAGATAAAATAGGCGAAGAGCCTTTCTTCCTCTTGAATGCAGATGCTGCCTTTGATGTCGACTTCAATCGAATGTATAATTTCCACAAGCAGCATGGAGGTCTTGTAACGCTCTTTACGCATCCAAACTCTCATCCATACGATAGCGGTTTGATTATTGCGGATGACAAGGGTAATGTGAATAAATGGTTAGCCAAAGAAGACGAACGTCCTCAATGGTATAACAACCGTGTGAATGCAGGCTTGCATGTAATAGATCCCCAGGTGCTGTATATGTCATTGAAGAATCTGGAGATTGATGAAGATACTGGTTTGCCTAAGGGTAAGGTGGATTTGGATCGTAAGATTCTCAAGCCACTTTGTGGTACTGGTCAGATGTACTGTTATGACAGCCCGGAGTATGTGAAGGACATGGGAACACCAGAGCGTTTCCATCAGGTTGAGGCTGATTTTAGAAATGGAGTGGTGCAAAGAAAGAACCTGAAGAACAAGCAGAAAGCCATCTTCCTTGATCGTGACGGAACAATCAACAAGTATGTCGGATTCCTTCGCAATATAGACGATTTTGAATTGATTGAAGGGGTTCCTGAGGCTATCAAGCTAATCAATCAAAGTGGTAATTTGGCTATTGTTGTGACTAATCAGCCTGTCATTGCTCGTGGTGAGGTGTCTTGGGACGAACTTCATGAAATACATCGCAAATTGGAGACACTCCTCGGTAAAGATGGTGCATACATTGATGGCATGTACATCTGTCCTCATCATCCAGATAAGGGTTTTGAAGGTGAGCGTCCAGAATATAAAATATATTGCGATTGCCGTAAGCCCAAACCAGGATTGATATTTCAAGCAGCTGAAGACTTCAATATTGATTTAAGTAAAAGCTATTTGATCGGCGACAGCCTTCGCGATGTGGAAGCAGGAGAAAATGCTGGATTATTAAAAAGTGTGTTATTAGAAAAAAACACCTCTAACATATTGATCAAAACAATTAAAAAGATATTAGAAGAATGAAAATACTTATTTTTTCTGAGGCATGTTTTAATGACAATATATTTCCTTTATACCGAAAGATGAAGGAAATGGGAGTAGATGTTACTTGTCTAATTAATTTATCCTCTTTGAAGATATCATTGTTTAATATAGAAAAAAGGATTCCAAAGAACGCGATAATAAAGGCATCAGAGTACAAAGAACTCAGTATGTACAATAAGTATATGGATATGAGTGACTTGTATTTAGTTAACCATGAAGTTGACCGCAAACATCCTTGGCGAGAGATAACTAGAACTATTGAAGTGTATCGCTTTATTAAGAAAGGCAATTTTGATGTTATTCATACAGATATCTTATTTAGAAGATCTTATATGTTGTTATATGCATTTAGGAATAAAACTATGTTTGTACAACATGACACCTTTGCTCATACTGGAATGGAATTCTCCAAAAGCTATCAGATTTACCTTTCTATTGCTCATAAATATTTAAAATGTATAACAATACTGAACAAAAAAGACTATAATAGCTTTTGTACTAATTATAAATTATCACCTTCGAGAGTATTTGTTAACAAATTAGGTCTTTTGGATTGTATGACGATTTACTCTGATGATAGAATAGAAGAGAGGAAAAATAATGTACTTTTTTTTGGCAGGATCGTTAAATATAAGGGAATCGAATACCTATGTGAAGCTATGGTTAAGGTTCATAAACACATACCTGATGCAACTGTCACTATTGCAGGTGCAGGAGAATATTATTTTGACAAGTCCCCCTTTGAAAAGTTGAATTATTTTGAATTTTATAATAGATTTATAGAAGAAAAGGAGTTAGCAAAGATGCTGCAAGAATGTTCAGTTTCAATTTGTGCATATACTGACGCAACTCAAAGTGGAGGCGTTCTTACCAGTTTTGCAATGGGTAAACCCGTAATAGCAACAAATATTGAAACAATGAAGGAAGTAGTATGTGATGGGAAATTTGGTCTTCTTGTACCGCCCAGAGATTCTGACGCACTAGCGGATGCTATAATTAGGCTTTTAAAAGACAATAATCTTCGTAAGTCAATTTCTGAAAATATTAAAATGGAATATTCTCAAGGAGAACGCTCTTGGTCATATATTGCTAATCAATATATATCGATATATAACAAAATGCAAAAGATATGAAAAATTCTATAAGGTTTCTATACCATTACATTTTATATCCTATTTGTTTAGAAATCCAAATTTGGCGATTAAGGATTAAATTTCCTCAAAGTAGAATTGAGAGAATCAAAATAGCGATAGATAATTTTGATTCTTTCTCAATTGGAAGTGGCAGCTCCGTTCGCTCTAATACCGTCATTAATATCTGTGGTATTTCAAAAAAATCATCAATAACCATAGGTAATAATACATATATAGGTGAAAATAATAACTTACGAGCTGCTGATGGTGATATAATCATTGGAAATAATTCTTTCATTTCACAAGGTATTACTATTGTGACCTCTAATCATGGCATATCGAAAAATTGCTTAATTGCTAAACAGTCTTGGATTTCTAAAAAGGGGAAGATAATAGTATGTGATGATGTTTGGATTGGAGCTAACTCTGTCATTCTTCCTGATGTGACGATTGGTAAAGGTGCTGTTGTAGCTGCAGGTTCAATCGTTACAAAAGACGTTCCAGAATATGCTATTGTAGCAGGCAATCCTGCAAAAATTCTAAAATACAGAGAGTAATGAATATAGTATTAGCTACAGATGATAATTTTGTTCAGCATTGCGGAGTAGCGATGGTGTCTATACTAAGAAATAATAAGAATACCACCTTTTATCTTTTAACAGAAGGGCTGACCGCTGAAAATGAGAAAATTCTGAAAAGTCTAGTTACTGATAATGGTGGCAATTTAGTTATAAGTCTTGTTCCTTCTGACATAGTTAAATATTTCCCTATGTCAAAAATGGCTTCATCCCATATCAGTATTGCAACTTACTACAGACTATTTGTAACTTCATTACTTCCAGAAACAATAGATAAAGCAATTTATTTGGATTGTGATATGGTGGTTCGTGGCTCCTTAGACGATTTATGGGAAACAGATTTGGATGGGTATGCTTTGGGGGCAGTATATCAGAATCTGGAATGGAGCGACAATGAAGGTTCATGGTCGAGATTGGATATACCTCGTGAGTATGGATATTTTAATGCTGGCACTTTATTGCTTAATCTTAAGTATTTGCGAGAGAACAAATTCCAGGAAAAGGCTATAGAGTTTATAAATGAACATTTTGAAAATATTGTATCTCATGATCAAGACGTCCTAAATGCAATGTTTTATGATAGAGTTAAGCCATTAAGCTGCAAGTGGAACTTTACGCCTTTGTTTATGCAGAACAATTTGGATGATCTTAATTTTCCTACGCAATATGATTATAAATATGAGATAAATAACACATCATTTACTCCTATAATAATCCACTTTGTATCCAAGCCCAAACCTTGGCAGTATGGTTGTTCAAACAAGTACACAACGGAGTATTATAAATATCTTGAAATGACTTATTGGAAAGACTTTAAGCCTGAGTTTAATTTTATGATGTTTGTAAAAGATGTAGTTATTCAATCTGTAAAAATGTATATTAAGAGGCATGACAAACATCACATTATTGATTACATTAAGAAGGGAAGATAATTTATGAGTAGGTTTTTATCATCTTTGTTTGCGCTAACTTTATTAATAGGCTTATTGGATTCTCATCCAATAAGTGTGTTTTTGATATCTTTACTATTAGCATTTGGAGGTATACATCTATGTCGTAATACAGAAGCAACAGGGCATGTCTTAGCGTATAAATTACTCTCTATAGTTTCTGTTGTATACATATTATTAGCCTTTTTAATATCATTTGTATATCGTGAAAAACAAGAAATTTTTATTGATTGTTATTCATATATAGAAAATCTAAATTTAACTCAGTTTGATATCGATGTTAATGACTTTCTTATTGCTGGACTTGTAAGATTGGAAGACCTTAATGTTTTACATGAAATAGGATACAGACTCTTCATTATCATATCTAATAATTACCTTGATGGTGCTTCAATCTTTACTTTGACATATATACACACAATATTTGGAATATTTTCATCAATACTAGTATATAGACTAATGTTGATATTTTTTAATCCTCATAGTTCTTATAAATATACTCTTACTTTTGCATTATTATCACCTTTCCTCGTTTATTCCACTGTAATACTAAGAGACATAATTATTGCTTTCTTATATCTATTGGTATTTGACATAGTATTACGTGAATTCAAGATTAGCCGCATTGTCCCTATTTTACTGATAATTATCTTAGTAACAGGTTGTAGATTATACTCTGGTCTGTTTTTGATTACTTTCTTGCTCTATTATATATATAAGGGTATTTCGCATACTAAATACGCAAATATTCTGATTGTTGTTGGAGCTATCGTATTATTTGGAATAGTATCTCAATATGTCTTAGGATCTGATATTATGAATCAGTCTAAAGAGGAGATAGAGGGATATGTTGAATATGACGCCGATAGATCTACAGGATTTAGTGCAAAACTTGCAGGATTGCCTACTGGAGCCAAGGAATTGGCGTTGTCAATATACTCTCAAGTTCATCCTTTTCCATTTTACGATTTGATGAAATTAGCTTATAATGTTCCAACATTTATATTGGCAATAGTAAAGTCTATTTCTGTATTATGGTGGTACTTTATATTCTATGGGCTTTGTTATGCTTTGATAATTAAGAACAAATTACGTGCATATAATATTCTGGATTATATGATATTCGTAATAATAGCCATATATATCGTCTTAAATAGCACTCAGATAGACGTTAGGCGTATTATGACTGTTTATCCATTAATATATCTATATTATATTCGAAGTTTTGACACTTTTGGTAGTAATATTGAAAGAAAACAATGTAATAGCCTACTTGCAGGTCTCTATTTCAGTTTATTATTGGTTTATATAATTTTTATTCAGCGATAATGAAAGAGCTCTATATATTAGATACATGCTATAACCCTACGGCAGCATCAAATAATAGGTTATTTTCTTATGCTTCTGCATGGAAGAAAAATGGTATAAAGACCACTGTTTTCTATCTGTTCCCATACAATAAAGGTGTGAAGTGTGATAGATATCTTGATGATATCAATTTTGTATATTTATGGGAAGGAACTTCTTTTGATAATAAGTATTACAACACGGTCAGATCCATTATTAAGCTGCGAAAGATACTAAAACCTTCGATACCTGTTTATGTGTATTCTATGATAAACTGTCTCTATTTCATTCAAAAGAGAGATATCAGGGTCTTTCATGAACAGACAGAAAATCCAGATGTTGTAGGTCGGATTGAAGGGATTGTTGGAAAATGTTTTTTCTGGCTTTACAAGAAAGCGATTCAACGAATCGAGTGTCTTTTTGTAATAACTCCTGCCTTGAAAGAAAAATATATTAAAGAGTTTGATATTGCTCCTGCAAAAATCGATGTCGTCAATATGACTGTTGATAAGAATCGCTTCATGAATTTATCTGATTATAAGCCATCTGATACGATATCGTATTGTGGTTATATATCTGAATTTAAAGATGGCGTATCCGTATTAATTCGTGCTTTTGCAATAGTACACGCTAAACATCCTAATTATAAATTACAGATTATTGGACCTTTTGCCGACAATGAAACAGAGCAGAATCTATACGCGTTAGTGGAAGCGTTAGGAGTCAAGAATAATGTAGTTTTTACTGGTCCTATTGCTGCCGATACAATGCCCATCCGATTGAAAACATCAAAGATTCTTGCCCTTGCACGTCCCGACAATCTGCAAGCGAAATATGGGTTTGCCACAAAAATTGGAGAATATCTTATGACCGGCCGTCCAGCTGTATTAACAAGAGTGGGTGCTGTTGAAGATTTTCTCCAGGATAAGCACGATTGTATATTAGCCGAACCAGACAATGTGGATGATTTTGCTGAGAAACTCTTATGGACAATTGACAATTACGAAGAAGCTGCAAGTATTGGAAAACGAGGACGAGAAACGGCTCTGAGATGTTTCAACTCAGAAATTGAGGCAGAAAAAATATACAACAGAATCATTAATGCATTTTGAGTATTATGAAAATCCTTACTGATATTATTTCGGCTCTAAGAGCCAATTTGAAATGCTTATTGTTGAAGATATTTCAGCCTAAAGCATTCTGTTACCATCCCTTTCTGAGGATGCAACGCAATGTCGATATTAGGCTACTGAGGGGGGCAATAAATTTTGATAAAGGAGTCCTTATAGCATCAAACTGCGTGATTAGCGCAACCGATGGTGGGCATCTATCTCTCGGAAGAATGGTTGGCATCAATAGGAACAGCATGATAATGTGCCATGATAGGGTCTGCATAGGCGATAATACGATAATGGGTCCTGGAGTTTATATTTATGATCACGACCATGTGTTTGACTCTAACGATGGCGTACGCAGAAATAAATATGTGACGGCACCTATCACAATAGGCAAGAACTGCTGGATAGGTGCCAACACGGTTATCCTTCGCGGTACGACTATTGGCGATAACTGCCTCATAGTAGCGGGCTGTGTGCTAAAAGGCAATTACCCTGATGGTTCAGTAGTTATACAGTAAAGAGAAGAGATAATCAAACAAAAATAATGATATATGACTTTCCAATCTCTCGAATATCTGATTTTCCTTCCAGTAGTGTTCATCCTCTACTGGACGTTGAGCCGAGGGAGCAAGACGCTTCAGAACGGACTGATAGTGGCGGCAAGCCTTGTGTTTTACGGATGGTGGGACTGGCGGTTCCTCGGACTGCTGCTCATCACGGCTTTCTCCACGTTCTTTGCTGGTTTGTGGATAGGCAGGACTGACGATGAGAAGAAGCGTAAGTGGATAAACATTGGGGCGATAGTGCTCAACATTGGCATCCTGTTTTTCTTCAAGTATTTCAACTTCTTCGTGCAGTCGTTTGCCGATGCGTTCTCACTGTTTGGAGCAGAGATGAACGTTCATACGTTGAAGATTATCCTGCCTGTGGGTATCAGTTTCTATACGTTCTCGGCACTGAGCTATAGCATTGATGTGTATCAGCGGAAGGTGGAGCCAACGCGCGATTTGCTGGCTTATCTTGCTTACGTGACGTTCTTTCCAAGCATCCTCAGTGGTCCTATCAGTAGGGCTCAGAAGCAGTTGCCTCAGTATTTTCAGATAAGAGTTTTTGATTACGACAAGGCCGTAAGTGCTTGTAAACTAATGCTCTGGGGGGGGGGTAATAAAGCTATGCTTGGCTGACCGATTAGGGATATATGTGGATGCGGTATATACCAATATTGCGCAACATAACGGCACCACATTGTTCTTGACCAGTGTGTTCTACACCATTCAGATTTATGCAGACTTTGCAGGCTATTCGCTGATGGCTATCGGTAGCGGACGACTCCTTGGCATTGAACTGCCAACCAACTTCATCCGACCTTATTTTGCTAAAACCGTAACCGACTTCTGGAGAAGATGGCATATCTCGCTCACGACTTGGTTTCGCGACTATATCTATTTCCCTCTCGGAGGCAACCGATGCAGCAAAGCCCGATGGATGCTCAACACGATGATTGTATTCACGTTTAGCGGTCTCTGGCATGGAGCTGCCTATACCTTTATTATTTGGGGTGCAATGCATGGGGCTTGTATGGTGATTGAACGATTGGTGTATGGCGAGAAGATTAAGCATATCTCAGACAAGTTCTCGATAGCGAACCTGCTCCGACTGATGT
>OBLI01001720.1_pt1 | contig 20528 bp, 17 predicted proteins | sample 1519701 | NCBI WGS metagenome assembly OBLI01 (sample SAMEA3663005, study PRJEB22513) | pig gut metagenome | biome: pig gut; feature: pig-associated habitat; material: faeces | place: France | collected 2012
GGTATCGGAAAACTTATCGGTCAAATTCCTGGTCTTAAACAATTGGGTCAGTCAGGTAAGAAACTCTTTGAATGGATGGGTAATAAGGGTACACAGATTAAATCAGTTATTGATGTAAATGCCGTTGAGAAGGAAATAAAACAAGTTCAGAAAAAACTTGAAGATATGCCTATTAATGCGGTTGAAGTAGGTATAGAAAACTATGCTAATTCTTTTAAAAGAATAAGTGAACTTGCTTCACAGGTAAAGATTAATCCTGATACCAAAGGGTTAGAGGAAGTTAACAGATGGATTTTAACTCTTGAAGCAGGATTAAAACAATTAAAAGAATATGACATTAAATTTGGTGCTGTTGACCCCACAATTAAAGATGATATTAACGAAGTTACACAACAACTTGATAAATGGAAAGATATTAAGTTGAAGATTGAAACTGGTGATGCTCAGGGAGCATTAGAGGACATTAATGGTCAGATATCTGAAATGGGCGATAATATGAGGACTGCTGCACAGGATGCAGATGAGACAACCAAACGCTTCATTGACCTCAACGAAAAACTCGCACAACTGAAACAACAAAGTGCAGACGCACAAAGCAAACTCGGTGTTTTAGGAAAAGGTCTGTCCAAACTGGGTGGTTTTGGTAAAGGTGTTGCCAAAGGTCTTATAATGATAAGCAACGCTGCCAAGATTGCAGCAAAATCGTTAAAGGCAATGGCTGCTTCAACAGTTATTCTTCTTGCAATACAACTTGTTCTTGAAGGAATAATGAAATTAATTGAAGGATTAAAATGGTTGGGTGATGCTATTACTGGTAATGACTTAGGTAAGGCAGTTGAAGATTTTGATGGTCTTGCCGCTTCAATTGAAAATGCAAATAACAAATTAGAGGATTTAAACAAACAGACCGAAAGAAAGAAAGCAGAGGGTAGCATCAATTCATATCAGGAATTAAAGGAAAAAATAGATAATGTTACAAAATCTGCACAACAAGCTGGTACATCTCTAAAACAATTTGTTGCAGATATGGAGAATACCAAAGATATTGATTTTAAAGATTTTGAAACAGATACATGGTGGAATAGCGAAGACAATTATTCTTCAATGGATGACTTCAAGAAACGTTATCAGAATTTGGTAAAGGCAGTATCACAAGGCGTTGACGAAATGAAAGCCAAAACTGGTAGTGGTCATTGGTGGTTTACAGCAGATGATGCCAAAAATGATTTGGCAGAAATGCAGAAAGCAATTATCGGTAAAATTCAATATGACATTAATAATATTGATTTCAGCAAAGGTGAGGAAGCATACAGACAGTTTATTAATATAATTAATGATGAAACCAATGCTTCGGCTCTTGCAAATATTGAGAAGTTATTCCCCGAAGACCAATGGCAACAAGGTCTAAAGAGAAGAATTGACGCTTATAGAAATTTTGCTGAACAGATGTATTCACTGAATACTCAAATGGCTTCACAGACAGTAAATGTATCAAGACAAATTCAGGATAACCTCAATGCTGCAATATCTAACCCATATCAGAGAGCAAATGCACAAAGAAAAACTGCAATGGAGAGGGAACTTGAAGATGCAAAAGATAATGCTGATTTACAAGCCTCTATCCGTGCAAAGTATGCAAGAGAAGAAGCAGACGCAGCAAGGGCACATAGACAACAAATGGCTGCTGAAGCAAAGGCCGCAAGACAGAAAGCATTACAAAATCAATATACTTCAATGCAGGCAGAAATTGATTTGATGCAGGATGGTGTTGAAAAACAGAAAAAAATTCTTCAATTACAGAAGAAGCAAGCTGTTGATTCAGCAAGAGAACAAGGTGCAAGTAAAGCAACTATTGCAAAAATTATTAAAAATTATAATAGACAAATTCTTAACCTTGAACTCGGCTTTACCAGAAATATCGAAAAGTTATATAAGACAAGAAACCAAAATCTTCTTCAACTTGAACTTGAATATCTTGCACAAATAAAAGATGTTGACAGAAGCATATGGGACAGACAGATGGATATCAAAAAACAGATGGAGGATTTCACAAAGCAGGATTATGAATTTAACCTCAACTTTGAAATAACTGATAATCCACCTCTTGAAGAATATGTCAATAATCTTGTAGGATATTATAAGGACTTGGAAGCCATACAAGAGCAACATCTCGAAAGACAAAAGAAACTTGATGTTGAGGCTGAAAACGAACAGTATAAAAGAAACACGACTGACGTTAAGGAACAGTATGAGGAGAGAAAAAGGTCATATTCAGAATGGTTGGACAGTCAGAATGAAATACTTGACCAAGCATTAAAGGAAGGTACAATCTCACAGGCACAGCATGATAAAATGCAGAAAGAGAACAAGAAAAAAGCAGACAAGTATCTAAAAGATGAAACTGAACGTTATAATTCGAATATTGAACAGTTAGACAAAGACCATCAACAGCGTCTTAAAGAGATAGACAGAAACGCAAATGAACAGAAACGTCAGAACACTAAGGAAACCTTGGATAATATCATTCAGACTTATAATGATTTCTATAATGAGATTGAACAAGAAGGTGAAAGACAGACAAGGCAGAATACCTCTGGAATTGGCATAATCAATTACACCAAGGAAAGGGCAAATCTCAAGAATATGAAAAGTCAGTACACCAAACTGATGAAGGATATAAAAACGGAATATCAGGTTTTACAGGATAAATTTGATAATAACGAAATATCCTTCAACGATTTCAGACTGGCTAAGAAAGAACTTGACGGACTGAGTGTAGAGGTTACAGAAAAATACAACGAGGTATCAAATAAATTAAATAATTTATTCTCCACGGTAGCACAGTCTGTAATGCAAGCTACACAACAGTATGTACAGGCTTTCAGTTCAATATGGTCATCAATATCCTCATTAATGGAAATGTCCTTAGATAACGAGGAAAGAAGACTTGAAAAGGAACAGGAACTTCTTGAAGAAGAATATGATATGCTTGAAGAACAATATCAGAAACAAGAAGAACTTGAAAAGAAACATACCGACAGAGTTAATTCAATTGAAGATGAATTAAAGACTGCAAGAGGTGACAGACGAGAACACCTTATCGATCAGTTGACTCAGGAAAGAAACGCACAGATTAAGGCGTTGGAAAACGAAAGAGCAATTGAAAAGGAAAAGGAACAGAATCAGAAGAAACAGAAGCAGGTGGAGAAACAGCAGGGAGCACTTGAAAAGAAACGTTGGGAACAGAACAAAAAGAATCAGATTGTTCAGGCAACTATCAATACTTACACAGCAGTTACCAATGCTCTTGCAGTACAGCCCTGGTTCGTTGGTTTGGCATTATCAGCAGTAGCACTTGCATTAGGTATGGCACAAGTTTCAAAGATAAAAGCACAAAAGTATTACTCACAAGGTGGTTTACTTGAAGGTAAATCTCACTCTCAGGGTGGTATCAAGGTAGGTAATACTGGCATAGAGGTCGAAGGTGGAGAATTTGTTACAAACAAAATAACCACAAGACAGAATCTTCCGTTACTTGAATACATTAACAGTAAGAAGAAACCTCTCACAAGAGAGGACATAATCAATTACTATGACGGTAAGGAAAGACCTTTCATAACCAAGTCAATAACCAATAAATTCGCACAAGGAGGCGACCTCCCAGTGATGCAAGATATAAATGTAAGGGATTTAGTAAACTATGTTCCACAGACTGATGATAGACCGATTTATGTCACTGTAACAGAAATTGAAAATGCTATGGATAATGTTCAACATGTTAGGGTATTGGCTGGCCTTAAATAATTGTAAATGAGAGGGTTAAATATCCTCTCATTTATTTTTATGCCATTTACAAATATATTGTTTGACTCTTTTCTTCTTATACCATTTTGTATGATTTTTAACTCTACCCCAGTTACTAACTTGGTATAGACCTTCATAATCTTTTATGTCTTTCCAAATTTCTTTCATAAGTTTTTTTTATTACAAAGATATAATATATTATTATGTTTAAATAAAGTAAATAGTTAATAATTCTTAAAGTGGAAAAGAAAAAGACATCAAATAATCTTATAACCATATGTGTAAACGCATTTAACAAATTTGTAGCAACATTCAAAAAATATGGTGTTGCCACAGTTACTTATATTCTATTATTATTTTTAATATTTTACTCTTTTGTAATTAATCCTATCAATATTAATAATATAGTTGAAAAGGCACTTGATAACAGACATAATCAGACACAACAGTTGAAAGAGGAATCTGCAAATAGAAGAATGGCAGCAGATGAAATACTTATTCCTATTATGGAAAATATAGCGGAAAGACCTGATGTAAGCAGAGTATTATTATTTGAAAAACACAATTCAACTCAGAATTTATCTGGAATAGATTTCCTTTATTTATCCTCAACATATGAAACAATTGACCCAAATCAGTTAGATTTGGATTATATAGGTGATTCATTTCAGAAACAGTATGTTACCAATATGTTAGGTACAGAGATAATGGGATTATTAAGACATAAGGATTACTTATATTATAATCATATTGAAAATTGTAATCATCCAAATCATCGTCTGTTACATAAGTTAAGAAAATTAGATGCCAAAAGCGTTATGTTAATTCCATTCAGAAATTCAAAGAATCAGCCTTTATTAATTCTTGCAGTCATAAGTAACACTGGTGATTTTGACGCAAAGTCGGTTTATGAATATGTAAAACCATATGAAAATTCAATAAAACAAGCATTAATGTAAAATGAATAAGACATCTTTTATAATATCAATACTTTTAATAATATCACTTTCTTTTAATATTCATCAGTGCAACAGAAAGAGAGATAAGGAATATGTCAATGTTGAAAAGGAAGTTACCGTTGAAAAGACTGATACAATTATTGATTACATTTATAAGACTGATACAATATATAATACCAAAACAAACACTGAATATAAATATATAACAATAAACGATACTGCTTATATCGAGAATAAACCAGAGATTTATAAGGATTCAACAGACAATTATGATATAACGATACAGTCAGTAAAAATGGATTGGTATAAATTGAATATTCATCATAGAGATACAATTACATTCACAAAGGAAATAATTAAAAATGTTTATAATAAAAAGAAACAGCATTTCAATCATGGAATTACATTAGGAGTGGGATATGGTGTATGGAATCAAAAGCCTGATTTATTTATCGGATATAGTGTAATGTATAGTTTTTAAAATATTTTTGCAGTCGTTTACTGAGTAGTTTTTGGGGATTTCGCTACCAAGAAGACTGTTGGGGATAGGAATGGTGAATACTATCCCCTATTTTTTATATTAATTAAAGTACATTTTGTTTTTTATGTTTAAATAAAAAGGATAAATATAATGAAAAAGAAAAAGAAATTAAAATGTTATTCTGTTGGTCTTGATTCAGATGTTTTTGCTATTTCTTTGGTGGATGAGCCTGCAATTGAGAGCAATTTCATTTATTTATCAAAAGAAAAACCAGTTCAAATCTGTCTTGAAACCAATGAAAAACATATTGTAATGGGAGCAGTTCTTATTCCCGACAAACCTATATATAGAAATCAGGATGGCGAAGAATTTTATATTCAGTTCTCAAAAGAAACAATAGAAAAACTTGCACATGATTACCTTGCCAATGACAGAGTTTATTCATTCACAAAGGAACATGAAGACGTTGCTGACGGTATATATGTTGTAGAAACTTGGTTAAAGACAAGTGAAAATGACAAGAGCAAGGATTATAGTATTGATGTTCCCGTTGGCTCTTGGTTAATGGCTGCAAAAGTTGAGAATGAAGACATTTGGAACAAAATTAAATCAGGTGAAATGAATGGTTTTTCAATTGAAGCGTTTGTTAATCTTGACGAAATAAAATTAAATAAAAATAATAAAGATATGGCAAAAGAAAATAAAGTTAAACTTGAAGCTGTCGAAATTGATGACAAATTCTGGGATAAACTCAGAGGTATTCTTTCTGAAGCTCTTGGCAAACCTGAGGAATCAAAAGAAGTTGAGGAAACTGTCGGAGAGATTGTTGACGAAATGGAAAAAGGCGCAGGATCCAAAGACGAAGAACCCAAAGTTGTTGAACAGGCAGAAGATGAAATGCCAGCAGAAGTTGTTGATGAGGAAGTTAAGGATGTTGTTGAATCTGTTGATGAGGTTACTGCAACCCCTGCTGAAAGTGCTGATGCTCTTCAGGCTGTTATTGATGGTCTTCAGGAAGAAATCGCAAAGAAAGACGAAGAGATTGAATCTCTTAAAAAACAAAATCAGAAATTAAGTAAGCAACCTTCAACCAAACCAGTTGTTAAGGCTTCTGCTCAGAAACAGGACCCCCGATCAATTGTTGAAGCATTATATAATGGTACTTACTTTAACAAATAAATAAAAATAAGAATTAAAATAATTAAATAAATATGGCAACGAATTTTATTAAAGTAGATAGCTTAAACTACTGTGGTAAAGAGGCTAATGAAATCTTTTCCAAAATGATTTATGACCTTGACCTTGCCAACAGTGGTATCACTCTCCGTGATAATGTTAAAGGTAAAGAAAAACTTTACACTGGTAAAGTAGGCGATGTATGGCAGGCTTATACTTGTCCTTTCACTCCTTCGGGTGAGGCATCTCTTGCAGAATCTTTCATTGAACCCGCAAGAATTAAAGTCAATATGGAAAACTGTTATGATGCTTTCGACAACACATACTTTGTTGAACAGACGAAGATTGCATTAGATGGTGGTATTCCTCAGACATTCTCTGACTGGTTCTTCAATGAACAGTTACTTCCTAAGATGAAGAAAGAATATCAGGAAATCTTCTGGCGTGGTGATACTACTTATTCACAAGAAACCAAGAAGTATCTTAAAGTAACTGATGGTATCGAAAAGAAATTAAATACTGCAAGTGGTGTTAAAAAGATTGACGGTGCTGCTTTCACAGTTGAGAACATTCTCTCTCAGGTTGAGGCTGCTGTTGTTGCTGCTATCAATAACGCAAACGACCTTGACGTTGATACCGAAGATTATGTAATCTTTATGAATCACAGCGATGTTCGCTTGCTTGAAATGGCTCTTGGCAAACAGAGCGCACAGATTTTAACCACTTCTGTATTCTCCAACTTCTATCGTCAGGGTGATGACATCTATGTACTTGGTTACAAAGTTGTTCGCACAATGCAGAGCCGCAACAGTATCATCGTTGGTCCTGTTCGCAATATCGTTCTTGGTTATGATACTTTCGATAGCCACACAGAATACAAATTAATTGATATGAGAGAAACAACAGGTGACAATATGTTCCGCGTTCTCGCTCTCTCCAATATCGCAGTCGGCTTAGTACTTCCTGAATTATTTGTTTATTCAAGAGTTAACGGCTAAATTAAATTAAAATAAAAGATTAAAAAAATTAAATATTATGGCAGTTTGTAAATTAGCAAAAGATATATTAAAGTCTACCGCTTGCGGTTATTCTCTTAAACAGATTGTTGACCTTTATCTCGCCAACTATGAAGACATTACCGCAACTACTGTTGGTAAACCCACTGAGGGTGATGGTGTTGAGGTAAAAACTATCACATTAGCAAATCAAGCTAAGTTCTATCACATAGAACCCGCAAAAGATACTGCTACTTACACTGATTCACTTCAGGTAGGTGATGGTGGTTCCAAGTATCGTCAGACCGAAATTACTTGGAATATCGCAGGTGCTTACACTCCTGAAATGGTAGATGTTCTTGATGCTCTTTCACTTGGCAAATATGTTATTGTTGCCCGTCTTTCCGATGGCAGTTATGTAATGTTCGGTCGTTTGACGCCGCTCGAGTCAACAGTTGCTTCTCTTACCTCTGCTGCTGAGGCTACTGGATTTAACGGTATCACTGTAACATTCCAGAACTCAACAGTAGAATCAGCTTTACCCCTCTCCGCAGAAGCTATTCAGACCGTGCTGGGGCAGGGAGCATAAAATAATTAAATAATATAAATTTATAATAAGGAATTAGTTAATCTGATTCCTTATTATTTTTTTATAAATAAGCCTATAATAAAAGCGACAATTACAGTTATAATGGCAATTATTATATAAATTATAAAGTAAAAAATAATTGCAAAAAAAAGTGTTCCTAAACCATAAAAGAATATATTATCAATTATTTCCTCTCTCGGATGATAACCAAATATCATGGTCAATATTCCACATACAAATGCAATGATACCCATAACATCAGTAAGTTCAAATTTTTCATTTGTTTCTTTTTTCATAATCATTATCGTTTTAATTTGATGATACAAAGTTAGCAAATAAAAATGTTTATAACAAATATATAATATTAAATAATGTTAAGTGAATATCTAATAAATTGTAAATATAGAGTAGGAACGCTTAAGCGATTTATTTATTTGATACCTTCTACCACTTCGATAAACTACACTGTTGACAATGGTGAGGCTGTTGTAATGTCAGTCAACGGATCGGTCAACAAACTGAAATGTGGAAACGTGCAGTTGACGAGCGAGGAAAGTATGGATGGAAGATTCAAATTCAATAACAAGGTCATAATCAAGTTATTTGAGAATCAGACGAGTGGTCTTACCGAAATATTAAATAATTTAATTAAGAATAACTACAAGGTCGTTGTAGAAGATTTAGAGGGCACACAATTCATTTGCAATGTGGAATTTCCCTCTTTCGTTACTTATGACTATAACTTCGCTTCAAACACAATAAGCCCTAATACAGCAACAGTTACTTTTGCTTCTGACAGCAATTTCCCCACATTGGAGATTGAGAATAAAATAGTTAATTCAACCCTTATGGGAGATTATGGCTGTGCATACAATACTGGTGCAATAAAGACATTAAAACTGTGTGACATAAAGAATACATATATCGTGCGAGGTGAATCAACATTTGAGGGTGTGTATGCCACTGGTGCTTATGAAGAAAGTCCTTATAAGACAATAAATTTCTTAAAAAATTCATTTAATTTCACAGAGAATTATAACGGTCAGAAATATACACATACTCTGAGTTTCACTATTCCCCTATCCGATTATAAATCTTATTGGCAATATAATTTAATTGAATTTACACAAAATAAATATGTAGCCCTATTCGATACTGTAAACGGCACTACAATTGCATCAGGATACAATAACGGTTATTTCCCCTCTTATACCATAACCACATCAGATAGTGTCGGAACGTTAAATACAATAACAATAACGCTTACACATATAAGTGAACAATGCTTTGCATATAACAATTCAAACAGTCTTGATAACTTAATTAACAAGGACGTTAGAATAATGTACACTGGTGTTAAACCTTTCTATGTAAATGCACAATATTATCCAACAACAAAATGTATTAATAACAGACAGAGTGCTGCCACAATGCTTCAGGAAATTACATCCACTGGTGATAAATTGAATAATTATTGGGTACTTGAAGGACATGAACAGGACTTTGAGGGTTCTGAAAAGAATATTGTTGGTACATATACCACCACTTCATATATGGCAGGTTACAATATTGTCGTTAACGATTCATCCTGTGCTTCTTTCGGTGTATGTGAACTGACACAAAAACCTGACCCTGTTTATTATTTAGATACAAATACAAAGAGTGCTACTGCTCCCATACAGTCTAACTGTGACTGGCAGATTACCAATAAACCTGACTGGATTGATTTGAGTATTACAAGTGGTAATGCCGATACAGTATATAACTTGGTTATCAGTTCTAATAGGGAAGAAAACCTCAGTGGTACATTCACAATTGTAACTGGTGACAATTCATATAACATTACAGTTAATTATGAACCTCTTTCAAAATGGATTATCGAACCAGGAGAATATGTATGTGTTGGCGACAATTCATATGAGGTTTATTACAAATATACAACTGTTGACGGTACTAACTGGGTTAAGCAGAATGAGATTAGAACTGGTAATGTAATTCAGACACAAGATAACAGATGTATGCAGTATGAGCCTATCTCTGATACTGAAAGATGGGTACTTGAAGATAATATGTATATCTGCGAGGAAGATACAAGTGGTGGTGAAACGGTAAACCTTGACGATTGCCTTGTATATACTTCGACAGACCCCAAAGCATATGTATTTATTGACGGTTATATAAAGAAATATTTATTGCCGTCTTCCGATCATATCTATATCGGTAAGGGATTTAAGACATTACAATTCTACAAAACACCAGATACTGACGGAGATACAATGTACAACCAAGGTCTTGAAAAGATTGACCTATCCCACCTTGATACAAGCACAATGACTTCAATGAAAAATATGTTCCTGTCGTGCAGTGATTTAAAAGAAATAATATTCGGTGATAATTTCAATAGTTCCAATGTTACCAATATGGATGACTGCTTTGGCAAATGCGAGAAATTAACATCTATTGATACTTCAAAAATAAATGTGAGCAATGTAACCACAATAAAGAATTGTTTCGCAAATTGTACAAATCTTTCAGTTTTGGACTTATCTTCTTGGAATGTATCAAAATTAATCTATCTTGGTGATTTATTCAAAAATTGCCTAAATCTTAAATTAATTAATATGTGTCCGTTTACACAAGCATTCAATATAGGTAAAAACGCATTCCCAAGATTGAGTTATACAACATTAAAAGCAACACATAGTTTTATAACTCAGTTAAATGATTTGGCAATACTTCCAGTATCGTTTACTGTTGAATACTGTGATGAAGAACCAAAGAGAACAAACTGGCTGTCATACACAACAGGTTATGACAATATTAATAATCTTAATTTCGTTACAGTAAACGGAACGAGAACATTATTGCAAGGCGAGGGAAAATCATTAGGTACTGAAACGGTTATAACGAGTATGGATTTCAGAGGATATATGGATAGCAATGGCAATCCTGTCGATAACTGTCTTATTTTCATTAATATGTCGGATATTAATACCAGTGCGATAACGGATATGTCCCATATGTACCACAATTTAATTCAGTTAAAGGGCATCAATGCCGATTTCGATACAAGCAATGTAACCACTTTTGAATATATGTTTGCAGGATGCAAGGAAGTGGTATCATTAAATCTCAACCATTTCATAACGACTGCCTGTACAAATACCTCAGCGATGTTTTACAACTGCACCAGTCTTGATAGAGTTGATTTAAGGCATTTCGATATGACCAATGTCACTTCATTTACTAATATGTTTTTGAATTGCCCTCTCAGTCATATAACGTGTACACAGGCTTTCAAGGATTGGTGTAATACAAATCAGTCCGAATTAGGTATAGCACATTACAGCAATATCACATGGACGATTATAGGTTAATAAAATGTTTAATTAAAAAACAATATGTCTTATTGCAAATATAGAAGAAAAAGAAAACAATATCTCAAGGATGGTGTATGGTATGACTACTCACCACAAGTGTATGAAAAGGGTCAATTGGTAGGCTGTGGCTATGCCGAGTGTACCGATTCACCCGATACACCACCTATAACTCCACCAGAAGGTTCAAAATATAAAAGGTGGATAACAATAACGGATGATTATTATTGTGAACTTGGTGATAAATATTATAAAATGAAATTACAAGTTTCAAATGATAATATTAATTGGGTTGACGCTAACCCACCTGAATATAAACGAGGTAATCTGTGGGAAGCACAAAGTACTGATTGTGGTGCTGCTAATCCCGAAGAATGGAAATTCTATGCCAATATCTGTATTGAAGGTGATTTATATGAACAGGAACAATTATATCTTTATGGAGAGCCTACTGGTGAATTAAGGGTAGGTAAATTAGTTGAAAAAGACAGTAATATGTGTACTGATTGGAAAATTGTGGAAGGTGAATATATATGTGAGGAATATAAAGAAAAAACAAATGAATTTGAATATAGTGGATATAATGAAATTAATTATTTTGTCGATGGATCCCCATATACTTCTAATTCTAATCCTGTGAAATTAAATAGTAGACCACATAAGAGTTTAAAATTTCATGGTGTACCCTTTTATCATAACACCAACAAATTTTTAACTTCATTAATATTAAATGAAATAGATACTACTGAAATAGAAGATATGGAATATATGTTTGCAAAGCTTGAAAGTTTAGTATCATTAGATGTATCCACATTTGATACAAGTAATGTTAGAAGTATGCAAAATTTGTTTGATGGTTGTAATAACATACCATTACTGGATTTATCCTCGTTTAAAACAGATAAAGTGAATAGTATGGCATATATGTGTAGAAACTGTAATAATTTAACAAATATTATACTTTCAAGTTTTAATACCCAAAATGTTATAGATATGGAAAGCATGTTTGAGAATAATTTTAAACTAAAATCGTTATATATCAATCATTTTGATACCAGTAGTGTAAGAAATTTTAGTTATATGCTTGCTGGTTGTAGTAGTTTAATAAAATTGGATTTATCTAATTTTGTTACAAGTAAAGCCATAAATATCGCTTCAATGTTTGAAGGCTGTTCAAAATTGGTAGAGCTGAGATTGGATAATTTCAGTATGGAATACCTCGCTAACAATGAAGATCAAAGATCTAATGTATTTAGAGGGTGTGATAAATTAAATAAGATAACCTGTAAACAAGCCTTTAAAGACTGGTGTATTAAAAATCAAGATATAATTAAATTACCTACTGCTATGCAGGAAGGTGGTTCAGGTACTTGGGAAATCGTTGGTTAAATAAATTAAATCCACCTATCTTCACAGACTGGTGGATTTTTCATGAGTAATCAAACTAAAAATTTTATATTACATAAAAATGGTTTTTAATTATTAATCAATATCATTATCAAACTTAATAACCATAATTCTATTCACAATGATATTTAATAGTTCTGTCAGATTTTCTTCACCACCAGTTTTTTCGTTTACATAAACAAATATGGGCATATATTCTGAAAGTGCTTCAAGGTCTTTATCTATAACAATTTCCCTAATTTTCATAAGGTCTTCAATTTCCATAAGATTTATAATTTTATGATTACTATAGTTAATAAAAGACCAAAAACCTTCAAATAAATATTCAATGAATGTTTCAACGTCAGGTAACATTTCCTCTGGAACACTTCCAATAAGTTTATAAAGAGAGGTCATACTTTTGTTGTTCTCACCATTAAACCACCATGCGGCAAAGAAATCAGCCTGTTCAGTAAGGCTCAGTTTACTAAAAAGGTTATCAAATTTGTTTTCAAATTCATTAATGTTATCAATCTGTTTCATAATTTATTATTTAATTAATTTGTTTATATTTAATATTATTTATTTTTCTTTTGTGATACAAAGTTAATACTATTTTTTGAATTGTGCAAATTTTTATTATTAAAAATTGTTAAGATATTTTTTATATTTTATTTATTCCTTTTATAATATAAATATCATCAATAATCAAAAAGTTTTCGATTGTGAGTACAAAATTTTTAAAAAAAAATGTTTATTACAAATATTAAATGTTAAAAAATATGAAAGTTAAAGAAATTATATTACATTGTGCTGCAACCCCAGAGGGTAAGGCATTTACTGCAAAGGATATTGACAGAATGCACAGACAGAGAGGATTCAGAAAGATCGGTTATCATTATGTAATAGACCTTGACGGAAAGGTTGAAAAAGGACGTGCCGATAACGAGAATGGCGCACATACAATAGGTCATAACTCAATAGCGTTGGGAATATGTTATATCGGTGGTGTTGCAAAAGATGGTAAAACGCCGAAAGATACTCGCACGGATGAGCAGAAAGTAGCCTTATATGAATTGGTAAAGGAATTAATGGAGAAATATCACTTAACTCTTGATAAAGTTCATGGTCATTATGAATTTGCTAATAAGGCTTGTCCGTCTTTCAAAATGGAAACATTTAAAAGAGAATTTAATGATTATTTTAAAAAGGATTGAATATGACTGAATATAGACGTTATTACAAACTTCAGAGATATAATAAGGATGGCACTCCTTATGAACCACCAATGTATAAAAAAGGCGATTATATTGAACAACACTGGTGGCCGTCACTTGAATCATGTGAGTCAAACGACCAAGCGGTATGGGAAATTGTAAATAATGAATTTATTTGCGAAAAAACAGAAAACGATACTTATTTAAGATATTATAAATTACAGAAATGTATTAATGGTATTCCTTATCAACCTGAAGAAATTAAAAAAGGAGATAGATGCGATGATGTCGAATATCCATATATAAACGAATGTGAAATTCCTGGTGATTATTATTGGAAACCTACTGAAGGAAATTATATTTGTGAAGAAGACACCAATAATAAAATAATAATAAATTATACTTTGGCTGAAGGCATAAAAGATAGTGAAATTGCCCTTAGATATAAAAAAACACCTAATGGTACAATTGAAGATATATTATATCGCGACCTCAAGGGTAAAAAAACTTATGAAACAACATATAGTATATGGGGGGTCGGTGATGTGTTTAAAACATTTGAATTTACATCAAGTGGTGATTTTTCAATGTGGTCTGATGCTCGTTTATTTAGAAATTCACAACATATTGAACAGTGTACACTTCATTTAAATATGTCTTCATATATGGATGTCTTAACAAATAGTTTTTACAACTGTCCTAATTTAACTACATTAATAATAAAAAATTTAAATGACATATGTGGAACATTTATTATTACCGATTGTCCTAAATTGGAATATATAGATTATGGTAATTATCCTGGTGATGTGGATCAACGTGTTTCTGGTGATTATTTACTCTTTGAAAACTGCCCTAATGTAAAAACTATAAAATGTACATCTACCCTTAAAGATAAAGCAATGATAGAACAAAAAGATCTTAGAAATAATAATAACATTAAATGGATAATAACAGATACTTATGAGTAATATTAGATATATTAGATATAACACGTTACAGCGTTATAATGGTGATACACCAGTTGAGCCACCAATTTTTAAAAAAGGAGAGGGAACTGATGGTTATTATTATGATTTAAACGAATGTAAAGGTTTAAGGGATTACAATTATATAAGATATAGTTTTAAAGAACGTCCTGATGCTTCTTCTGGGGCAACAGCAATATCTATAACATATAATGACGATTCAAAATTAATAATAAAATATGGTGATATAATTTATAGTGGTGATTTATTAATTATAAAAGAAAAAGATGATTTATTAATTAAATCAATATATTTTGGTATGGAGTCATACCTTGAATATCTGGATCTTACTCATATTGGTAAATGTGTAAAACACGGAAGCATGAAAAGTATGATTACCCCTTATTATTATACTTATCTTGGTGAAACTATTAATTTATATGATACTATAGACTTTAGAAACGCTAATAGTGTAAAGTTAATTGATTTATCTTATTTAGATATGACTGATATTAATACCAGATTCAAGAATGGAGCATTTAATCAAATTAATGGTAATCCATTTTATATAAAATGTACACAGGAATTAAAAACATATTTAATAAATAACGCTGGACGTTTATCATTACCTTCTATTATGGTAGAGGATGAAAGTTATTTTATGGTTGTAGATAAAATATAATTTTTATGTTTAAAATAAATTAATTAAATAATGGAAAATATTATAAAAAATAAAAAAGGTAGACCTAAAGGCTCTCAAAATAAACCCAAAATATTAACGAAAAACAATTCATCTGTTATTTCAATTAAAATGGAAAAAGCTGTGGAATCCGCGCCTAAAACTTCTAACAGTAATAGGGGTTGGATTCAGTTCGGTAGTAGAAATATGTACCCTCTTGATTTGAGTAATCTTTATTACAATTCAGTTACACATAGAGCCTGTTGTGAATTTGCTGCAACTGCAATACTTGGTGACGGTGTAGACTATGAAAAAATGAAGATAATAGGTCAGGAAGAACTGATGCCCAATTATAACGAAACGTGGGATGACCTTATATATAATCTTGCTCTGGATTATGTAATCTATGGTTCATATGCGATACAAATAATCAAAAATAAAGATGATAAGACTTATTCATTCTATCATCAACCCATCGGTGATGTAAGATGTTCGCCCAAGAACGAAGATGGTGATATTGAAACATACTGGATTAGTTCAGACTGGTCTGCATTACAGAAATATCCTCCTGTTGAATTAAAATCATTCGCTTTCAATGAGGATGATGAAATAACGTCAGGAGAGCCTTATTTATTTGTTTATAATCATTACACACCCGACTTGGAGTATTATTGGCTTCCTCAATATACAAGTGGTATAAAGGCAATTCAGACGGAAATAGAATTACTTCGTTATGACCTTCGTTCAGTTATGAATAATTTCAGTGCATCTGGGGTACTCTCTATGAATAGAATTGATGACGATGAGGAAAGAAAGATGGTTCTGGAAAATATTGAAAGTATGTTCCAAGGCTCTGACAATGCCAATTCATTGATGGTTACATTCAAAAACAATGATGAGGAAAATCCTGTAACATTTACACGATTTGATAAAGATGTTAATAATGTGAATCTCTTTGAAAGCAATAACGAGAGAACGATTGCAAAGATTATTGCAGCACATAGAATACCAAGCAAACAATTGATCGGATTTTCTTCAGAAAACGCTATGTTAGGTGGTACTGGAAATGAGCTTAATGTTGCATATAATTTATATAACAAAACCGTTGCAAATAAAAACAGACGAGCAATCGTTTCGACAATTAACAAAATGTTCAAACTCAATGGCGTTGACGTTGAAGTCGTTCTTAAACCATTATCTTTCAGTGTTCTCGAACCCACTCAAATAATTGATAGGGATGAAAGTATTACTGAAAACACAAAAGAAACCTATGATAACGAGAACCTTGAGGAAAAACAGACTGAATTTAATTAAAAAATTAATGGGGAAGAAATTAATCTTCCTCATTTTTATATTCCCAAATATACCCATAAGCCGATTTATAATGTTCTAATTTTCTACAACATTTAGAAATATTAGAACAATTAAATCCGTTTTTTCTATAACATTCCATTAATGATATATATTCTTTTACAAACTCACCATCTAATGTATATTGTAAAATTGGTTTAGATGTTCTTTCAATTCTTGTACCATATCTGTTATTGTATTCATTAGAACACCATTCTAAATTGCTGACAATATTGTTGTCTTTATGTTCATCCTTATGATTCACTTGAGGTAAGTTGTCTGGATTAGGTATAAAGGCTTCGGCAACTAATCGGTGAACTTTATATTGTATTGATGAATTATATTTATATAATCTAACACATAGATAACCTCTACCATCTTTATAGGGTTTCAATATTATTTCTTTACCAAATTTAATTGATTTAACTCTTCCCCAATTACTTACTTGGTAGTGTCCTTCATAATCTTTTATATCTTTCCAAATCTCTTTCATAGTCTTTTTTATTGCAAAGATACTAATATAATATGTTTAATGCAAATAATAATAGTTAAAAATAATTAAAATGGCAACAGAAGTTATAAAACCCTGGACGCTTATCAATGAGGCATATTTTAAAGAATTTTCACCAGTCCCTGATAATTATAATATTAGAGATATTGAACCTTATTTCAAGGTTGCAGAGGAAATATGGGTAAAGCCCCTCATCGGAGTTCCCCTATATGACGAGCTATTGGAAGAAGTAAATACTAATAATGTATCACCTGAAAACAGTACATTATTATTAATGCTTTATCCTTATCTTGCATTTGCAATTACACATGAAGCCCTCCCATTCATATCATATCATTTATCAGAGGTAGGGTTAACAGTTGGGCATAGCGATAATTCAACTGCGGCTCCTGTAAGTGGTATAAATCTAATTTCCACTCGTCTTCGTTCAACACTTGAAACACTAAAATCTAATTTCAAAAAATGGCTGGATGACCACAGTGACAGTTATCCTTTATACAAGCCTGACAACTGTTCGTGTGATAGTTCAGAATGCACTGACTGCGATTGGATTATTGAATATTATGGCGGTGGTTATAAAAATCATAACTGGCAATATTTTTGGAAAAAGAACAAACCGAATACAAGATTGCAGTGTTTCAGTACACCAAGAAAACCAATTGATTTGGGTTAAATACAACAAGGGATAGGCCGAATTACCTATCCCACATCATCAATAAACAAATTAAAAAATTTTATGAAAAAATAAAATCTGAAAACAATTTGTGGCGGAGGTTGGACTTGAACCAACGGTCTTCAGCTTATGAGGCTGACGAGATACCAACTTCTCTACCCCGCTCCATAAATCCACCCATCTTCACAGACTGGTGGATTTCTTTTTAATATACATAATTAGGCTAACAAATTATATAACTATTTATATAATAAAATATAATTATAAGAAATGAATTTTACATTCTTGAAATCATATCAAGTTTCTTTACCAGTGAGTTTCTATAAATATAATCCTTTGAGGGATTATTTTCAATTTTCTTTTCTGTAAAGTCTTTCAATGACTGTATACAGATTAATGTTTTTATTAAATTTAAAATTTATAAATCGAAAAACATCTCAAAAACTCCAAATGGTTTGGCTCTTTGAACCAATCATCCAAAGAAAACCTATATCTGATTTTTAGATTTTTTTTTATTAAGTAATATAAGTCAACCATCTTTATGGACTTCTCAATTATCCTAAATTCTTCCAATGACTTAAGATAATCTTCAACGAAATCTTTTATTACTGGCATTATTATATTATATTTAATGGAAATTAAGATAATAATGTTAATTAATTTGTTTTATTGATGTTTTTTTTGTTGTTTGTAATGTAAAATCAGTGAAAGTCCATTCACCGTCAAGATTCGCAACCGAACTTTGTGATGGGTTCGAGCCACCCAGGGAGTTCTTATGACCATTTACAGGTGCTAAATTTATTGGTTCTTTGGAGTCCTTTCTCCAGGATATTGCAATCTGTCTTCGTTTTTCAATCTTACATTACAAAATTACTATTAATATTTGATATTACCAAATTTTAAATGTAAAAAATTGTTAAATATTTTTAATCATTTGTTTTTTTGTTGTAAATGCTGTTTTAATTGTTTCATTTTTTGTCCAGTTTTTGAGTTTACCCCATAAGTCTGTAAGGTCTTCAATCGTTTGACATTCACTAATTTGGTTAAGAATATCACTTATTTTATCTTCTGTTGTTTTAGGTTTATTAAAATTGGTTGTATCCATACTATCAGCATCTTTACCTTCATCAACCGCAAATAAACCACCCATAAGATATTTTCTCAAATATGATATTGTCGCCCCAGTACACTGTGCTGAAGACATACCTTTTAAATCCAAATCAATTGCGGTGACACATTCAGTTGATATTTCTTCACCAGTTTCAACTTCGATAAGTCGTGCAGTTGATTTCATAAAATTATCATTAACAAGTTCTTCTTTGAAGATTAAGATAAGTCCCTTTTCGTTTAACATTGGTTTAAGTGTGGTTAACATCGCTTCCGCATTCCTATATGAATACTTACCAAATGAATTGAAATTGTCTTTCTTACTTTTAAATTCCTGTTGAAGTTCAAATAATTTTTTATAAATCATAGTCTTTAATTTTTTAATTTGTTCTTATTAATAAATATCACACACTTTAAAAAAGTTTCCTTTTAACGATACAAAATTATAAAATATTTTCATTCCTTGCAAATTTAAAACGTTAAAAAAACATAAAACGATTTTAAGCGTTTTTAAGCCACTTTCAAGGCTTGGGTAATACAAATTATCAACTGAGCCATTAAAATCGATTAGAGGGGCATTTCTGAGCCAAATAGAGGGTGTTTACACTGCATCTTCCATTTGGCTATTTTGCCGCCGTGGGGGTCGGGGGATTTTACATTTCACTAACTTCGTTTGAAGATATAGTTTTATTTTTATTTTGAAGATAGTTATTATATCCAATTCTCAAATTCTTAAAACGTTGAAATAAATAACGCTGTGCAGCATCCCACTGTTTAACTGATAACAATTTTTCATTATTCATGTCCTGGATCGCTTTGAAATATGCATCAAACATTGAAATACATGAGAATTCGTGAGTTTTCATCCAAATCTCAATTTGAGATTTGCATTTATTAAACAAACGCTGGTAACGTTCCTGTTCAGGTTTTGAATAATTGGTTTCTTTATTCTTAAAACTACTGAAGGTATTAAATGCTTGGTTATCATCTAACGCCTGGGTTTCTAACATTTCTTCTAAAGTTGAAGTATTCATATAAGTTTCATTTGAATTATTAATATTGTTCATTTCATTCACTCGTTCCTCATTCATTTCATTCTCGTTATTTAAATTAATCTTTTCTTCAATTCTTAAATCTTTTATTTCAACATCAGAGTTACCAGTATTAATATTGTCAACTTTCATAAAATTACTTAAGAATATTTCATCAGAGTTATCAATATTAATATTGTTTACATCATGTTTTATGAATTTATT
>OBLI01001721.1_pt1 | contig 20527 bp, 11 predicted proteins | sample 1519701 | NCBI WGS metagenome assembly OBLI01 (sample SAMEA3663005, study PRJEB22513) | pig gut metagenome | biome: pig gut; feature: pig-associated habitat; material: faeces | place: France | collected 2012
TTGGACTTTAGGGAGCAATAGAGAGCTATAGAAGACTATAGCAGACTAAAGAAATATAGAAAGCCAAAGAAACAGCGATGGAAAGGGAAGGGTGATAGAACGAATATTGGCGGAAAGCTCACGAGGTGAGAGCAATCCGCCAATAATCATACAAAATTGCTTTTGACTAAGTCTCAGAAAGTTCAAAAGCGAGAATTTATTTTGCCTGTTTGAGCACAGGTACTACTGTCTTAGGAGCTTTGAGGAAAGGCGCAACGGTCTGCACGGCAGAAGAACCGTGCTGAATGCGTGTGGGGAGTGCCGACGGGGCCTTTGCCACGCGAGCCTGAGCCGGAGCGGCTACAGCCTTGGCCGGAGTAGTGAAGGGAACCGTAGCCAAGGGTCCCCATTCGCCATTGATGTTCTGAGCAATAGAGCAAGCCACGTATTCCGTGTTGGGGTCAGCTTCCCACCAGGCTTCGTCCACACCATACTGGTTCCAATAAGGATCGTAGGGATTATCCTGCATGAGGTAATTCTTCACGCCTTCTTCACCCCATTCTGCCGTCTCGTATTTCTCCTTGGTGATGATCATATCGCGGTGGAAAGAAGCTTGGTCGTTGGGCGTGTAGGTCACAATCTGATAGAAGCCATTCAGCATATCGCCTTTGAAGTCACCCACGGTAATGGCAACCTCTGCCACGCCTTCGCCGCCGAGTGCTTCCGTCTTTACCGGTACAACCGTAACATCGGCATTATTGCCATTAACATCCCAGGGCTGGATGTAGAGTTCGTATTCCGTACCCGGAGTCTGACCTGTGTAAGTGTAGACATAATCGCCGGAAGCCTGAATGCCCCATCCGCGTACCATTTCACCGATATTGGCAAAGCCGAAGAAAGCTCCCCACTGAGCCAGCTGGTTTTCTGCCTCACCAGCCGGATAGATACAGAAAGCGTATCCGGCCACATCAGCATTGGGCTTGAAGTTAAAGGTGATTGACTCCGTACCCACTTCTGCTACCGTACATTCCACCACCGGATTGCCGACCACTGCGGGGCGAGGGGTATGGAATTCAGCCTTGGAAGTGGCACAAGGGATGGCATATCTGTCGTAGCCCACCGTTGCGAACACATAATCCGCATCGTCAGCGAGGTCAATACCCGTCATCTGGGCATTGGTAAAATCGTCATAATAATAATTTTCGCCCATTTGGTCAACATAGTCAGCCAAGGCAGCCTCAGTGGGCAAATAGGCCATCACATTAGCGGGGATGCAGGCGATTTTGTAAGCCACACAGTCGGCAGTGCGCGTAATGGAAATCCATAGCGTATCACTCTCCGTGCCGGCAGCGAAGTCATTGTACGTCACATCGGCAGCCACGCGGCCTTCGACCTTGGCAAAGGAGATGCTGTCCACACGTTCGGCCAAGAAGCCTTTCACATTGCCGGAAGTTTCATGCACCAGCACACGGTTGGGATTGCTTTGCGCCCAAGCGAGCATACCCACGAAGGCCATTATCAATAAGGAGTAGAACTTTTTCATTAACGGGTAAATTTAAATGTTTGGTTATTAACTTTGAAGATGTAGACACCTTTCGGCAAATGTCCGATGGCGATAGGTTCGCCGTTCCATTGGCGACGCATCAGCACCGCACGTCCGGCAGCATCGTAGAGCGCTGCTTCGGTGGCGACATTGGCAGGCAGGTTTTTCACGCCCAAGCGTCCGTCAGTCAGGAACAAGTCCAAATTGGCGGCATACTCGGCCGTTACCGTCTCGATGGCCGTGCCTTCCATGCCGCTGAAGGTCAGGGTCGACAAGTCGTCGTAAACTGCGGCATAGGCCTGTCCGTCGGTCAGATTGACGGTCAGTCCGTCGTCGCCAAACGTCAGAGTCCGAATGCCGTCCAGCAAGAACTCTTTCTTTTCCGAGCTGCCCTGCTTGGGGTTCAGGACCAGCGAAGCCTGTGCCGAAGCCGAGGTTGCCGTTCCCGCCAAAGCCAAGGTCAGCAGAAATGCGCTCTTTTTTCTCATAAGCAAATTTAGAGTGGATAAATAGTTTGTTGTAGGTTGATTCTCTGTCTGGTTTGTCGGGCAAATATCAAACATAAGGGCGAATCGGCCAAACTTTTGCTGACATTTTTTTCGGAGTGCAGAAGAAAAACCGTGTGTTCTGCACATTCCGTCGGCAAATGTGAAGGGCCTTCTCCCTGTAAATGACAAAAACTTTGAGTGCGATTAAGATAGCTATGACTTAAGCCTCTTAGTTGTAATGCCTACATTCGATTCAACCGCACAGCCAGTCCAACCATTACATGGTGAAAAATTTTGCATCAAAGAAATTATGTGGTACATTTGCCCCAAAATCTAATATCATTTCTACTCACAATCTAAAACCTAATGTGTTATAATGAGAAAATTATCACTTTTCTTTTTTGCACTATTTGCCACGATGCTGGCAAATGCGCAAGGGGTTTTACCTGAGTTTTCCACAGCTGAAAACCCTGTATGGTACAGCGTGCAATTCAAAACAGGTAATGCCTATCTCTCTGACGGTGCTGGAAGCAAGATGACCACCGTTGCCTCAGCAAGTTCACCCAATGAACAATTCCAGTTCATTGGCAATCAGTCTTCATTTAAGATGAAAAGTAAGGCTGGCTACTGGGTTTACGTGACAAACAGCCGCTTTTCCTCAACCCAAACAGAAAGTAATGCCGCCGAGCTGGCTATCATCAATGGTTCTGCAGAAGGCTATTTTGAAATTCAGCGCAAGAGCAATTCCGGCTCAGCTATGAACCAATGGGGCGGAACAGGCGTTGGCAAAGAGCTTGGCGAATGGACTACCGGCGATGCCAATAACCAACTTTCCTTCAATGAGATAAGTGTCAAATGGCCCGAATTTTCTAACGAATCGCAGGAACAATATTACTTCATACGTATGCGGCGTGGCAATCGCTGCCTTGGTACAAGCACCAATGGAGAAGACAGCTATATTCGCACTTATGCAGCTGACCCGGTAGATACTCAGCTGTGGAAACTCGTCGGTTCATCAGATAACTTCCAGCTTGTCAACCAAGCGGGTCAGTATATCTACGTGAGTGATGTTCCTACCCAAGTTACGTCTGGAGGAGAAAACCCGACTCCTTTAGCTGCGGGAAACACTCAGCAAGAAGGTGGTTTTTCTTTGCAAGAAGCTCCCAATGTCACCAATGGCACTGGATTTGAACTGGTGGCCAACGCAAAATCTGGTAACAACGTAGCCAATATGTGGGGTGGAGACTATGAAGGAACGACCATCGGTTTCTGGCAGACCAACGACGTGAATAATGTAATGTACTTTGTCAAGCCCGAAGACATGACATACGCCGACTACAAGTCAGCAGGCATCTCTGGCTATATTCCTGAGCACAAACTAACTCTATGGTATACGTTGCCGGCAACAACAGCACCGCTCTACAGCGGTGGCCAGGGTTATTCCAATTGGATGGAGTACTCCTTGCCTATCGGCAATGGACAATTTGGCGGCAGCTTGTTTGGCGGTATAGCCAAAGACGAAATACAATTCAATGAGAAGACACTCTGGAGCGGCAAAAACACAGACAACAGTGCAGAGTATGGCGATTACGAGAACTTTGGTTCGGTTTATGCCGAAGATTTGAGCGGCTTGTTCAACTACTCATCTACAGGTGGTGCCGCAAACTATTATCGCCAACTTGACCTTACAACAGCTACTGGCAAGACTTCCTTCAGCACAGCCGACGGAAGCATCACCTTTAATCGTGAATATATTGCATCTAATCCCGCAGAAGCAATTATTGCCCGCTACACTGCCTCCGAAGCAGGTAAGGTAAGCCTTCGCTTTACCATGGAAAGTGGCAAGCCTGGTGTGGTTGCCACTACAACCTATGCAAATGGTGAAGGAACTTTTAGCGGCAAACTGCAAACAGTTAGCTACAACGCCCGCTTCAAAGTTATCAACAATGGTGGTACGCTGACCACCACTGATGAAGGTGTAGAAGTGCGCGATGCCGACGAAGTAGTGCTCGTTTTAGCGGGTGCAACTGACTTCGACCCCTATTCTTCTTCATATATATCTAACACAGCAGGCTTGTCTACATTGGTTCAGAGTCGAGTTAACGATGCTGCCAATAAGAGCTGGAATGAATTATATGATGAACACGTAGCCGACTTCCAGAAGTATTTTGCACGTGTCGATTTTGAGCTTGACGGCACAAAGAACGAGATTCCGACTAACGAATTGATAGATAGCTATGCGAAAGGCACGGGAGCTGATGCCTTAATGCTCGAACAGCTCTACTTTGCTTATGGCAGGTATCTTGAAATCGGTTCTTCTCGCGGCGTTGACCTGCCTTCGAATCTCCAAGGCATATGGAATAATATGAGTGAACCGGCATGGAATGCTGACATACATTCTAACATCAATGTCCAAATGAACTATTGGCCGGCCGAGCCTACCAACCTCAGTGAGATGCATTTGCCTTTCCTCAATTATATTTGGAATATGGCAGAAAATCACAATGAATGGAAAGGTTATGCCAGTGCAGCTGGACAGAATCGCGGTTGGACTTGCTACACTGAAAACAACATCTTTGGTGGCGTTGGTTCATTTATGCACAATTATGTGATTGCGAATGCCTGGTATGCAACGCACCTGTGGCAGCACTATCGCTACACACTTGACAAGAGCTATTTGGCCAAAGTATTCCCCGCCATGCTTTCTGCAAGCCAGTTCTGGATGGACCGTTTGATTCTTGCTGACGATGGCACTTATGAAACTCCCAATGAATACTCTCCTGAGCATGGCCCGTCGGAAAATGCTGTGGCTCATGCCCAGCAACTGGTTTATGAGTTGTTCAGCAACACGTTAGATGCTATTGAAGTTCTGGGTAATGATGCCAATGTGTCAGAGGCAGACTTGGCTGACCTGCAGGAGAAATTCAACAAGCTGGACAAAGGTCTCGCCACTGAAGTCTATGATGGAGAATGGGGTACAAGCCAAATATCCTCTGGTACATCTATCCTTCGCGAATGGAAGTACTCTACTTTCAAAAGCGGGCAAAATGGTCATCGGCACATGTCACATCTTATGTGTATGTACCCCTATGCACAGGTTACTCCTGGTACAGAGCTGTTCCAAGCAGCAGTCAACTCTATGCTGCTTCGCGGCGATGGAGCTACTGGCTGGTCTATGGGCTGGAAAATCAACCTGTGGGCTCGCGCACTTGATGGCGACCATGCACGTGTAATTCTGAATAACGCCCTCACCCATTCCAATGGAGGTGCTGGTGTGTTCTACAATCTCTTCGATTCACATGCTCCATTCCAGATTGACGGTAATTTTGGTGCTTGTGCTGGTATGGCAGAAATGATTATGCAAAGCGTATCCGATACAATCCGTATCTTGCCTGCATTACCTTCTGCATGGAATAGTGGACACATGACTGGCCTGAAGGCTGTTAAAGACTTTACGGTTGATGTTACATGGGAGAATGGAAGTGCGACCTGCATTACCATTACCAACAATCAGGGTCAAACGATTCCGGTTCTCTACAAAAATCTCAAGGATGCAAACATCTATGTCATTGGAAACGTTCAAGAACCTGTCTCTGTCGATGAAAAGGGCGTAGCGGTTCTTTCTGGTGAACCTGGAACTATCTATGTGTTTGATTTTGACGGTTCTCACAAGCCCACAGGTATTGAGGCCATCACTCCCAAGCAAAACACTGATGTTAACATTCAAGGGAACCGCGTTAGTATCAGTGGTAAGGATGTGCAAAATGTACGGGTTATAGATATGCAGGGCCGCACGGTTAAAAGCACATCTAAGACACAGTTCAGTCTGGAACAGGCTACAGGTCAAGCACTTATTGTAGAAGTAACCACCACAAACGGCCAAGTTTCTACACATAAAATTGCCATGCCGTAAATTCATGGAATAATTTGCATAAAAGCTGCGCTTCAATATGAGGCGCAGTTTTTTTATACGTCCCATGCCGCCGAAAACTGCCTATCACCATTACTTAACACAAGCGCAACAGTCCTGTAACCCGCAAGTACGACCTTTGCCAACCTGAAAACAAACCCTACTATTTATTCAACTTTCAATGTTTCAACTCACGTTACGGGGACTGCTGTCCCTCCTGCTCGTTGCACTGCCTCTGTGTGCAACCGCTTTCAGCTTGAAAGGAAAAGTCATTGACCGGGAAACGGGTGACGCGCTCATCGGCGCAACCCTCACGCTGCCACAAATCGGACGCACCACGCTCACAGACAATGAAGGCCTGTTCCGCTTCGAACTGCCCAGCCAGCGCAATTATACGCTCACGGTGTCCTATCTGGGCTACCGCAAGCAGACACTCACCGTCAACCCCGCCCGAACTGATACCCTGCTCCTTATATATATGGAGTCGGCTACCGACGAACTCGGCACGGCTGTGGTCACGGCCACGCGCCAGAAGAGCACCGAAACGGCGGCAGTCACTATACAGCAACACAGCATGGTGGTGCAGAGCGGCATCGCCGGCCAGCAAATCAGGCGCACGCAGGACAAGGACGCGGGCGAGGTCATCCGCCGCGTGCCGGGCATCTCGCTGATTGACCAGAAGTTTGTCATGGTCCGCGGACTCTCGCAACGCTATAACAACGTGTGGATCAACGGCTCATCGGTGCCCAGCAGCGAACCCGACACCCGGGCATTCAGCTTTGATATCATTCCCAGCAGCCAGATAGATAACCTGCAGATTATCAAGTCGCCGGCTCCGGAATATCCCGCCGATTTCTCCGGCGGCTTCATCCTCATCGACACCAAGGAGATACCCGGCGTGAACACCACCAGCGTCTCGCTTTCAGCTGCCGTCAACGACCAGACACACTGGCAGACAGCCCACTTCGGACAAGGCGGCGGACTGGCCTGGCTGGGCTTCCCGGGCAGCAACCGACAGATTCCCGGCGGCATCAAGGGCGCGCTCCAACAGCTGCCTAACAGCGGTGTCAGCCTGCTCGACAATGGCTTCGGCAACGACTGGCGCATGCGCACGGTACATCCTGCAGCCGACTGCTCCTTCGCCCTTGACCTGAACCGCAGCATCGAACTCGGAGACGGCGCACTCCTCTCCGTACTCGCTGCCGTGAACTACAGCAATACCTACAAGACCTACACCGACATGGAAAACTCCCTGTTCGGTGCCTACGACCTGGCGCACGACCGCAGCAACTACCTGCGCCACAGCACCGACCAGCAGTACAACCACGACGTGCGCCTCGGCGCGTTGCTCAACCTCACCTTCCTGCCCTCACGCGGCACGGGATGCTACGAGTGGAAAAACATTTTCAACCAGCTCGGCAAAGAACGCTTCACCTCCCGCACCGGCGTCAACGCACAGAGCGACAACGAAGTCGAGAGCGAGTATTACTATAGCAGCCGCTCCACTTACAACACGCAGCTGACGGGCAAATATGTGTGGTCGGACAGCCGCTTCGACTGGAACGCGGGTTACGCCTATGCCAACCGCAACCTGCCGGATCGCCACCGCTACACCCTGGACGACGCGCTGGGAAGCGGCATCCAGCTCACCACGGGCAACGAGGTGAACCGCGAATATACGCGCCTCGACGAACACATCGGCTCAGCATCGGTGAACTACCAACACCGCTTTGAGGATGCCGCACTGCGCCCCACCCTCTTCGGCGGTGCATTTGGCGAATACCGCACACGCAAGTACCAGACGCGGAGTTTCATCTACGCCTGGGACCCGGCTCACAACACGCTGCCGGCTGACTTCCAGACGCAGGAAATCACCTCCCTCCTCTCCAACTCCGACAACTTCGGCGAAAGCGGCCTCTACCTGCTGGACGACACGCACATGACGGACGACTACGAGGGCAACCAGTTCACTGCCGCCGCCTATGCCTCGGCCAACCTCAACCTCGGCCCCTTGGGCATGTACGCCGGTCTGCGCTACGAACGTAACCGCATGGAACTCATCAGCAACACGCGCGACTACGAGCGGAGCCCCCTCTCCCACTTCTACGATGCCGACGGACTCTTCCCCTCGGTGAACTTCACGCTCCACCTGCCCCGGAAGCAGCAACTGCGGGCGTGCTACGGACGCTCCATCAACCGGGCGGAATTCCGCGAGGTGAGTGCCAGCGTGTTCTACGATTTCGACTTGGCCAGCGCAGTACAGGGCAACCCTGACCTCCGTCCCTGCTACACGGACAACGTGGACCTGCGCTATGAATTTTACCCCACAGAAGGCGAGCAGATTTCCGTGGCAGCATTCTACAAACATTTCGACAACCCCATCGAATGGACCTACACCGTGGCAGGAGGCACGGACCTGGTGTACAGTTTCCAAAACGCGAAAGGAGCTTACAGCTACGGCCTGGAGCTGGACGTGCGCAAGCGGCTTGACCTCATCGGCCTGCCTGACTTCACCCTCGTCTGCAACGGTTCGCTCATCAAGAGCCGTGTGCAGTTTGCTGACCGCCGGCTGCAAAAGAACCGTCCCATGCAGGGACAGTCGCCTTACCTCATCAACCTCGGCCTCTTCTACTCTCACAAGGCATGGAACGCCACCGCGCTCTACAACCGCATCGGCAAACGCCTCATCGGAGTGGGCCGCAGCCTGGGCAGCACGGGCGACCAGACGGTGAACATCCCCGACAGCTATGAAATGCCGCGCAACTCCCTCGACCTCGGTTTTTCCTACACACTGAAATCCTTCACGTTCAAAGTGGGCTGCAAGGACATCCTCGGCGAACACGTCTTGTTCAAACAGTTCAACGACGTACAGCTCCCCACTGGCGAGCACAAGAAGGTGGAAGAAATCACCCGCCGCTACCTCCCCGGCCGCACCTTCTCCCTCGGCGTGAGCTGGAAACTGTAACGACGCTGTGTCAATTTAGAATTGATAATGTATAATGAGGGCTACGCCGATGTTACTGGCGTAGCCCTCATCATCCATCATTCATTGTACATTATTCCGCATTCATCATTCATTATTCATTAACTCTTCGTACCTTTGCCGCCGTCTTTGACAAGAAAATCATGCGAAAACTCGTTTATATACTCTCCTTCCTGATGGCTATGCTCCCCACTGCCCTGCGGGCGGAGCAGGACCGCCAACGGCTTACTGACGACGGGCTACAGGACTCCGTATGCGTGAGCCTGCTCACCGTAACGCCCGGGAAAATGGTGTATGAACTCTACGGACATACGGCCATCAGGGTGCGCGAGGTAATGCCGGGACGGCTCAGCGACTGGGTGTTCAACTACGGCACGTTCTCTTTTGCACAGCCGCATTTCGTGTGGCGATTTGTCAAGGGTGAAACGGACTATGAGCTGGGCGTGGTGCCCTATGCCCTGTTCCACGACACGTACGTGAAGGAGGGGCGTGGCATTGACGAACTGCCGCTCAACCTCTCGCCGGCAGAAAGCAGGCGACTGGTGGATGCACTCAGCCGGAACCTGCTGCCGGAAAACGCCACATACCGCTACAATTTCTTCTACGACAACTGCACGACACGGGCCATCGATATGATTGCCAACGCCATTGAAGGAAAAATCGTATGGCCGAAGGCTGAAGCCGACATGACGCTCCGGAACATCGTGGACCAATACTCCGAAGTAAGCCCATGGAACAAACTGGGGCAGGATTTGCTCTTAGGAGCCGAAGCCGATGCTCCGGCCGACCGGGAAGCACAAAGTTTCGCGCCGCTGTATGCAGAACGGTTCGTGGAGGGCGCAGTCATAGTGCGCCCTGACGGCTCTGAGGATCGGTTGGCCCTGCCCAAACGGGTGCTGCTGCCGGCTCAAATGGAGAGCACGGAGAAGGGATTGACACCGATGTGGGCGTTTGGCATTCTTTTTGCAATCACCATCGCCATCACGGTGTACGAACACCGCAAAGGCCGTTACTATTGGGCTTTCGATGCCCTGCTCCTGCTGGCGCAGGGTTTGGCCGGCCTCGGTGTGGCCTTCCTCTTCTGCTTTTCCACCCATCCCACGGTGGGTAGCAACTGGCTGGTGGTGCTCTTCAATCCGCTGCCGTTGCTCTATTTGCCTTGGTACATGAAACAGGCTTCGCTCCGCCGTCCCGTGAGGGGGCTGTATGTACAGGCGCTCATGTTGGCCGCTACGGGCATTGTGGGCGCATTCGGCTTGCAGCAATTTCCGCCGGAACTGTTCCTGATTTGGGGCACGCTGGCCGTGCGCTGCATCCACGGGCTGAACGGGAGTCATAAAGTGAAAAGTCAATAGTTCATAGTTTCGGAGGTTATGAGATATAAGGTTATGAGGTTATAAAGTTACTTGGTGGGCTACTTTGACTGCGTCAAACAGTATTCTTATAACCTTATAATCTTCAACTTTTGATAAACTATAAACATCAAACCTTTAACTCTTCAATATGGCTTTAGACTTTTGACTTTTGGACTTTCAACTAAAAATACCTATTTCAAACCCATCCTATCGATGCGAAAAGACATCCCTCCACACGTTCCTAAAACCACCCTGCGCCTGCCGCTGCTGCTTTCGCTGCTGGCGGCCATGGCCGCGCTCCCGGCAAGCGACGCTTACGGCGCGGCGAACGGGGTGCCACGGGTCGTGGTGAACATATTGGTGGACCAGCTCCGCTCTGACTACATGAATGCCTTCATGCCCCTCTACGGGCAAGAGGGCTTTGTGCGTTTGTTGAACGAGGGGCGGGTTTACGCCAAGGCGGAATATCCGCAATACCGCCCGGATCGCGCTTCGGCGGCAGCCACGCTGGCCACGGGCACCACGCCTTACAACCACGGCATCGTGGGGATGCGATGGCTGGACCGCGAAACGTTGCGCCCGGTTATCTGCGTGGACAACAAGGAATATGCCGGCATTCAGACCAGCGACGCTTCGGCTCCCACGTTTCTGGGCGTGTCGACCATCGGCGACGAACTGAAAGTGGCCACGGAGGGCAAGGCGGTGGTGTATGCCGTGGCCCCTTACCGCGATGCGGCCATCCTCGGCGCGGGACACGCTGCCGACGGAGCTTTGTGGATTGACGACCGCACGGGACGGTGGTGCTCCTCTTCTTACTATGGACCCGCGCTGCCGGCATGGGCCACGATGCTGAACAGCAAACCGCTGGAAGAACGCTTGAAAACGTGGGTGTGGGAACCGTCGAACGAACTCGTGGGCAATTTCTCCTACTTCCTTTCGGGGGGGATGAAAAAGCCTTTTGCCCATAAGTTCAACAAGGGGGAGAAACGCTTCGCGTCGTTCAAGACGAGCGGACTGGTCAACGAGGAAGTGGCACGCGCCGCCCTGCAGTGTTTCAACGGGGCGATGATGGGAAACGACGACATCACGGACTATCTCTCCGTGACGTTCTACGCCGGCAACCTGGAGCACAAAGCGGTGAGCGATGCTCCGATGGAGCTGCAGGACACGTACGTACGGCTGGACAACGCCCTGGCCCGACTGATTAACTCGGTGGAGAAAAAGGTGGGGGCCGGCAACGCGCTTTTTGTGTTGACTTCCACAGGCTATGTGGATGAAGAGACACCAGACTTATCCAAATACCGCATCCCCACGGGCACCTTCGACGTGGAGCGGGCTGCCGCCTTGCTCAACATGTACCTGGTGGCCGTCTACGGTCAGGGGAAATACGTGGAGGCTTGCCTCGGCACGCAGCTTTATCTGGACCACAAACTGGTGGAGCAGAAGCAAATCAACCTGGCGGAAATGCTGGAGCGGGTGCAGGATTTCCTGCTGCAACTTTCGGGCGTGAAGGATGTTTACACTTCGTCGCGCCTGATGCAGGGAGCCTGGACACCGGGCATCAGCCGCATTCGCGGAGGTTACAACCCGCGCTACTCCGGCGACATTCTCATTGAAGTGGCTCCGGGATGGCACGCCGTGAACACGTCAATGAACGAGCACCAGCTGGTGCGCGAATCTTATATCGCTTTCCCCATCATTTTCTATGGCATGGGCTGCAAGACTGACAGCCTGACCACGCCGGTGTCGGTCGACTGCATTGCACCGACACTGACGGATGCCATGCGCATCAGGGCACCCAATGCCTGCAATGTGGCACCGATATTTTAATAATGATGAACGGCGTAGCCTTCATTATACATTATACTTTTTTACATTATATCTTAATAGTGCAATTTCTCGCCATGGCAAAGTTCAAACAAGTTTGGCTTTGCTCATTTGGCTTAACGAAATCGTTGATAAAACCGCATCCCTATCATGGATATCAATAAATTCTTAAGCAAATTATTCGGTAACAAATCTACCCGCGACATGAAGCTGATACAGCCGTGGGTGGAAAAAATCAAAGCGGCCGAACCGGCTATCCAGGCTTTGGACAACGATGCGCTCCGCGCCAAAACGAAGGAGCTGCAACACACCATACAGCATTCGGCCGACGACCTGAAAGAGAAAATCGAGGCGCTGAAAGCCAAAATCGAAGAAACGCCCATCGAGGACCGCGAGGTGATTTTCAACCAGATTGACAAACTCGACACGCAGGTGCTCGACCGCATGGAGGAGGCGCTGACGGACGCACTGCCCGACGCTTTCGCCATCGTGAAGGAAACGGCTCGACGCTTGGCCGAAAACGATTTCCTCGAAGTGACGGCTTCCGACTTCGACCGCGAACTGGCCACATCGCACGACTTTGTACATATCGAAGGCGACAAGGCTATCTACCAGAACCATTGGGTGGCCGGCGGCAACGACCTGAAGTGGAACATGATCCACTACGATGTGCAGCTGTTCGGCGGCGTGGTGCTGACGCAAGGAAAGATTGCGGAAATGGCCACGGGTGAAGGTAAGACGCTGGTGGCCACGCTCCCCGTTTTCCTCAACGCACTCACGGGCAACGGTGTACACGTGGTGACGGTGAACGACTACTTGGCCAAGCGTGATGCCGAATGGATGGGACCGCTCTATATGTTCCACGGGCTCTCGGTGGACTGCATCGACAAGCACCAGCCTAACTCGGAAGCGCGCCGCCGCGCTTACCAGGCGGACATCACGTTCGGCACGAACAATGAGTTCGGCTTCGACTACCTGCGCGACAACATGGCGATGAGCCCCAAGGACTTGGTTCAACGCCGCCACAACTACGCGATTGTCGACGAGGTGGACTCCGTGCTCATTGACGATGCCCGTACGCCGCTCATCATCTCCGGCCCCGTGCCCAAGGGCGACGACCAGCTCTTTGAGCAGTACCAGCCGCTCGTGGAGCGACTCGTCGACGTGCAGCGCAAATTGGCCACGCAGTACTTGGCGGAGGCCAAGCAGCTCATCGGCTCGGGTGACAAGAAGAAGGAGGAAGAGGGTTTCCTGCAACTTTTCCGCAGCCACAAGGCGTTGCCCAAGAACAATCCGCTCATCAAGTTCCTCTCTGAAACGGGCATCAAGGCGGGAATGCTCAAGACGGAGGAAATCTATATGGAGAACAACAACCGCCGTATGCCAGAGGCCGTGGAGCCGCTCTACTTCGTGGTGGACGAGAAACTGCACAGCGTGGACCTCACGGATAAGGGTAACAAGTGGCTGGCGGACCAGGTACAGGACGACCAGCTCTTCATCCTCCCGGACATTACCTCGGAACTCTCGGCGCTCGAAGCGCAGAAGGGGCTCTCTGACGAGGAACGCGTGATGCGCAAGGACGAACTCTTGCAGGATTATGCCGTGAAGTCGGAACGTGTCCACACCATTCTCCAGCTACTCAAGGCTTACACGATGTTCCGCATCAACGAGGAATATGTGGTGATGGACGGACAGGTGAAGATTGTGGACGAGCAGACAGGCCGTATCATGGAGGGCCGCCGCTGGAGCGACGGACTGCACCAGGCCGTGGAGGCAAAGGAACACGTGAAGGTGGAAGCCGCCACGCAGACTTTTGCCACCATCACGCTGCAAAACTATTTCCGTATGTACCACAAACTGGCGGGCATGACGGGTACGGCCATCACGGAAGCCGGCGAGTTCTGGAATATCTACAAGCTCGACGTGGTGGAAATCCCCACCAACCGCCCGGTGCAGCGCGTGGACATGAACGACCGCGTTTACAAAACGAAGCGCGAGAAATATGGCGCCGTCATTGAAGAAATAGAAAAGATGCGCTTGGCCGGCCGCCCCGTGCTGGTGGGTACGACGAGTGTGGACGTGAGCGAACTGCTGAGCCGTATGCTCCAGCTCCGCCACATCCCGCACCAGGTGCTGAACGCCAAGCTCCACCAGCGCGAAGCTGACATCGTGGCCCTGGCAGGACAGAGCACCAAAGGAAAGGTGGTCATCACAGACGCTGACGGCAACAAGCACGAAGAGGAACGGATGCTCGGTGCCGTTACCATCGCGACCAACATGGCCGGCCGTGGTACGGACATCAAGCTGACGGATGAGGTGAAAGCTGCGGGCGGATTGGCCATCATCGGTACGGAACGCCACGAGAGCCGCCGTGTGGACCGCCAGCTGCGCGGACGTGCCGGCCGTCAGGGCGACCCGGGCTCCTCGGTGTTCTTCGTTTCGCTCGAAGACAACCTGATGCGCCTCTTTGCCTCGGAACGCATTGCCCGCGTGATGGACAAACTGGGCTTCAAGGACGGCGAGATGATTGAATCGCCCATGATCAACAGCAGCATCGAGCGCGCTCAGCGCAAGGTGGAGGAGAACAACTTCGGCATCCGCAAACGCTTGCTGGAATACGACGACGTGATGAACAAGCAGCGCACCGTCATCTACGAAAAACGCCGCCATGCGCTCATGGGCGAGCGTGTCGGGATGGACATCGCGAACATGATTTGGGACCGCGTCATCAACATCATTGACAAGAACGACTACCAAGGCTGCCGCGAGGGTTTCATCGAAATCTTTGCCATCGAAGTGCCTTTCACGGAGGAGGAGTTCGACAGCATGAAGCGCGAGGACCTCTACGAAAAGGCTTTCCAGGCTGCCATGGCGGGCTTCAAGCGCAAAACGGACCGCTTGGCGGAAGTGGCCATGCCGGTAATCAAGCAGGTATATGAGAACCAGGGACAGATGTACGAAAACATCCTCGTGCCCATCACGGACGGCAAACTGGTTTACAATATCCGAACGAACCTCAAGAAGGCTTACGACACGGAGTCGCGCGAGGTGGTCAGCGACTTTGAGAAGGCCATCCTCCTGCACAACATTGACGATGCATGGAAGGAGAATCTCCGCGAACTCGACGACCTGAAGAAGTCGGTGCAGAACGCTTCCTACGAGCAGAAGGACCCGCTCCTCGTGTTCAAGCTCGAAAGCGTGCAGCTCTTTGACAAGATGGTGAACCGCATCAACAACGAAACGGTGTCGACACTGATGCGCGGACAGATTCCCGTGCAGGATCCGCAGGAGGTGAAAGAGGCCGCTCCGGAACCGCAACAACCGCAGCAGAAGCTCCAGACGCAACACGAATCGCTCGACGATGCCGGCGACCCCGCAGCACGTGCCGCTGCACAGCGCGACACCCGCGAGCGGCCTCAGCAACCCATCGTGAAGGAGAACCTGCCCGGCCGGAACGACCCCTGCCCCTGCGGCAGCGGAAAGAAATTCAAAAACTGCCACGGCAAAGGAATTTTATAAACCATAGATTGGGATTATGAGGCTGAGAACCTGTTCAGGAGTATAGAAGTGCAAGATTATACAAGTCTGCAGCGTTGCTAAATGACGCATTCTGTCCGTCAGATAGCCTAACTACAAACTCCCCCCAAATCAATCCATTTACGTTTTCCGCCTCATAATCCTTACAAACACCTCATCACTCCAAGAAATGTTTGAAAACCTTAGCGAAAGACTGGAACGGTCTTTCAAAATACTGAAAGGTGAAGGCAGCATCACCGAGATCAACGTGGCCGAAACCCTCAAGGATGTGCGCCGTGCACTCCTTGATGCCGACGTGAACTACAAGGTCGCCAAGAACTTTACCGACACGGTGAAACAGAAGGCACTCGGCCAAAACGTGCTGACCAGCGTGAAGCCGGGACAGCTCATGGTGAAAATCGTTCACGACGAACTGGCCCAGCTCATGGGCGGACAGGCCGCAGAACTGAAGCTCACGGGCCGTCCTTCCGTCATCCTCATGGCCGGTTTGAACGGTGCCGGTAAAACTACGCTGTCGGGCAAGCTGGCCCTGTTGCTCAAGAGCAAGAAAAACCGCAAGCCGCTGCTCGTGGCCTGCGACGTCTACCGCCCCGCCGCCGTGGAACAGCTGCGTGTGCTGGCCGAGCAGATTGAGGTGCCCATCTACATGAACCTCGAAGAGAAGGACCCCGTGAAGATTGCACGCGAGGGCATCCAGGAGGCCAAGGCCAAAGGTTACGACACGGTGATTATCGATACCGCCGGCCGTCTGGCTGTCGACGAAGAGCTGATGCAGGAAATCGCCGCCATCAAGGAGGCGGCACAACCCGACGACACGCTCTTCGTGGTGGATGCCATGACGGGACAGGACGCGGTGAACACGGCGAAAGAGTTCAACGACCGCCTGGACTACGAAGGCGTGGTGCTCACCAAGCTCGACGGTGATACCCGAGGCGGTGCCGCACTCTCCATCCGCACCGTGGTGGACAAGCCCATCATGTTCGTGGGTACGGGCGAGAAGATGGAGGCAATCGACGTGTTCCACCCCGAACGAATGGCGGACCGCATCCTCGGCATGGGCGACATCGTGAGCCTCGTGGAACGTGCCCAAGAACAGTTCGACGAGAAGGAGGCGCTCAAGCTGCAACGCAAAATCCAGAAGAACCAGTTCGACTTCAACGACTTCCTGGCGCAAATCCAGCAAATCAAGCGCATGGGCAACCTCAAGGAACTGGCTTCCATGATACCCGGTGTGGGCAAGGCGCTCAAGGATGTCGAGATTGACGACAACGCCTTCAAGGGCATTGAAGCCATCATCCTCTCCATGACCCCCCACGAACGGCAACACCCCGAAGTACTGAACCAGAGCCGCAAGAACCGCATTGCCAAGGGTTCGGGCACGACCATTCAGGAAGTGAACCGCCTCGTCAAGCAGTTTGACCAAACCCGCAAGATGATGCGCATGGTCACCGGTTCGAAGATGGGCAAGATGATGGCAAGAATGCCGAAGATGCGATAAACATTCAAGGTTATGAGGGATTAGGTTATGAGGTTATAAAGCTACTGCTGTAACGCCTGAATACCATCCTCTCAAATAGTAACATTATAACCTCATAACCCAAAAACTTATAACCTCAGCAATAACCTCATAACCCAAAAACTTATAACCTCAGCAATAACCTCATAACACCTAAAAACTCCTGAACATGCAACTGATAGACGGAAAGGCCACAGCTGCGGCCATCAAGAAGGAAATTGCCGAAGAGGTGGAACGCATCGTGGCTTCGGGCGGCAAGAGGCCACATCTGGCAGCCGTACTCGTGGGCCACGACGGAGGCAGCGAAACCTACGTGCGCAACAAAGTGCTGGCCTGCGAAGCCTGCGGCTTCCGGTCGTTGCTCATCAGGTATGAAGACGACGTGACTGAGGAAGAGCTCCTGGCCTGCGTCGACAGGCTCAACCGCGATGCCGATGTCGACGGCTTCATCGTGCAGCTCCCCCTGCCCCGCCACATCTCCGAACAGAAAATCATCGAGGCCATTGACTATCGCAAGGATGTCGACGGCTTCCACCCCGTCAACGTGGGACGCATGGCCATCGGCCTGCCCTGCTTCGTATCCGCCACTCCCAAGGGCATCCTCGAACTGCTCCGCCGTTACCACATTGAGACAGCCGGACGCAAATGCGTCATCCTGGGCCGCTCCAACATTGTGGGAAAACCCATGGCACAGCTCATGATGCAGAAAGCATACGGCAACGCCACCGTCACCGTGTGCCACAGCCAAAGTCCGCAGCTCCGGAAGGAAGCCCGCGAAGCCGACATTCTCATTGCCGCCATCGGCAGCCCCGCTTTCGTCACGGCCGACATGGTCAAGCCCGGCGCGGTGGTCATTGACGTCGGCACCACCCGCGTTCCCGATGCCACTCGTCCCAAGGGCTACCGCCTGCAAGGCGATGTCGATTTCGACAGCGTGGCTCCCCTTTGTTCCCATATTACCCCCGTGCCCGGCGGCGTAGGCCCCATGACCATCTGCATGCTCATGATGAACACGCTCGCAGCCGGCAAAAAGGAAATCTACGGATAAGGAGGAACCGATGCACCGGCAGGGTGCTCCCCTCCCCCATTTCATCATTCTCACAGACAATCAGTACCCATTACGATAATGACAAAAGGAAAAGTTGATGCCCTGCTGGGCATCGTATTTGGCGATGAAGGCAAAGGTAAGGTAGTCGACTACTTTACTCCGCGCTACGATGTGGTGGCCCGTTTTGCGGGCGGTCCCAACGCCGGACACACCATTATCTTTGAAGGAAAGAAATTCGTGTTGCGCTCCATTCCTTCGGGCATCTTCGACGAAGGGAAAGTCAACATCATCGGCAACGGCTGCGTCATTGCCCCCGACCTCTTCATGGCCGAGGCCAAAGAACTCGAAACCGCCGGTTATTCGCTGACCGACCGCCTGCACATCAGCCGCCGCGCCCATCTCATCCTGCCCACCCACCGTGTGCTCGACCGTGCCTACGAGGCCGCCAAGGGAAAGAACAAGGTGGGCACCACCGGCAAGGGCATAGGCCCCACCTACAGCGACAAGGCACAGCGCGTAGGTCTCCGCGTGGGCGACATCCTGGAAAATTTTGAAGAGAAATACCAGGCACTCAAGGCACGCCACGAACAAATCCTGCGCGACCTCCACTTCACCGACTACGACATCCGCGAGGAAGAGGAGAAGTGGATGCAGGGAGTGGAATATATGCGCAAGTTCCAGCTCACCGACACCGAGTTTGAAATCAACCGCGCCCTGGCCGAAGGCAAGAACGTACTGGCCGAAGGAGCCCAGGGATCGTTGCTCGACATTGACCACGGCACCTATCCCTACGTGTCATCGTCCTCCACCACCAGCGGCGGCGTATGCACCGGTCTGGGTGTCGCTCCCAACACCATCGGCCACATCTTCGGCATCTTCAAGGCATACAGCACACGTGTCGGAGGCGGCCCCTTCCCCGTGGAGCTGTTCGACGAGACCGGCGACACCATCCGCCACATCGGCAATGAATACGGTGCCGTCACGGGGCGCAACCGCCGCTGCGGCTGGCTCGACCTCGTAGCCCTCAAATACGCCATCATGATCAACGGCGTGACGGACCTCGTGATGATGAAGGGCGACGTGCTCGACGGTTTCGAGACCATCAAGGTATGCACCGCCTACACGAAAGACGGCGTAACCGTCACCGATATGCCCTACGACACGGCAGGCTGGGAACCCGTTTACGAAGAAGTGCCCGGCTGGCACACGCCCCTCACCGAGGTGCGCACCGAAGCCCAGTTCCCCCGTGCCTTTGCCGACTACATCGCCTACATCGAGCAGGCCACCGGCACCCCCATCCGCATCGTGTCGGTAGGTCCCGACCGCGAAGCCACCATCATCCGGGCCTAATACCCCACAGGTCGGCTCTGCCCACGACAAAAGGTTATGGCATCGCCCCGTGCAGCCACTTGGCTGCCGCGAGGTGTTGCCATAACCTTTTTTCTACATCAATGCACAAACTCCAGCGCACCATCTCCGGCCTCAGCGCGCTATCTCCAACCTCAACACACGTATGGGCCTGTCCTTGCCGCCTTCCAGCTTGTCGTCGAAGGCCTTGTCGCCCGTGGGACTGAAGCCGCATTTCTCCATCACGCGCCCCGAAGCCGGGTTGTCCGTGAAATGTCCGCTGATGAGCGAAGGCAGCAGCGTGTGCCGCCTCACGCGGTCCACCATCCACGCCAACGCCTCCGTGCAGAAGCCCCGGTTCCAATAAGGCCGTCCCACCCAGTAACCCACGGTGGGTTCGCCGGGCCGCGCCGGCAATGCACAGTCGCACGAAGGGCCATAGCCGATGGCACCGATGGGCAGTCCCGTTTCCTTCAGCACGATGGCCCACGTCGTTTCGTTATGGAACACGGTGCGGATAATGTGCAAGCTCTCGTCCGCCGAACGGTGGGGCGGCCATCCCGCCCTCGGCCCCACCTTGGGGTCGGAAGCCAAGCGGAAAAGCACTTCGGCATCCTCGTCGCGCCACGCGCGGAAAATAAGTCTGGTAGTTTCCATTTTGTCAATCGTATTTAACCAAGCCTCCCAACGCTCGTACATTCACCTATACGTTTTTTAATCCGCAAAAAGCATTCACCCCTTCACATGAAGGCTTTTTATCCCTGATTTTCAGAGGTTTCAAGTGTGAAGGCTTGGATATTCAAGTATTCACAGCATATAGGGCGAAAATATCGCTAACCTCCTGATTTCCAATACTTTTCCAGTGTGAAGGCTTGTTGTTTCAACCCTTCACAATCGTTCACCGTCCGTGTGTGAATGCTTGAAAATCCAACCCTTCACACCTAAAACCGATGAAAATCAGCAGAAAACACGCCCCGTGTGAAGGGGTGAATAC